>Ga0208409_1001026_pt1 | contig 11703 bp, 12 predicted proteins | sample ETNtaG_29_FD_185784 | JGI IMG/M metagenome (GOLD analysis project Ga0208409, IMG submission 185784) | Marine microbial and viral communities from oxygen minimum zone, Eastern Pacific Ocean - ETNP201406SV201 (SPAdes) (version 2) | ecosystem: Environmental > Aquatic > Marine > Oceanic ...
ACCGAAGAGGAAAAAACTTCAATGATAGACGAAAAAGAGGATATAAAGGATATCCTCATCGAAGAGGAAATGAAAGAGTCGTATCTGACCTTTGCGATGAGTGTAATCATGAGCAGGGCATTACCAGATGTGCGTGATGGTTTAAAGCCATCACAGAGAAGGATACTCGTTGCAATGAATGACCTTAGCCTTGGTCCCGCATCAAAGTACAGGAAGTGCGCAAAGATATGCGGAGATACAACGGGAAATTATCATCCACATGGTGAACAGAATGTATATCCAACACTTGTACGCATGGCGCAGGACTTCAGTTTCAGGTACACCCTTGTAAAGGGCCAGGGTAATTTTGGGTCAGCTGATGGTGACCCCCCTGCCGCAATGAGATATACAGAGGCGAGGATGACACATGCATCCACTGAGATGATGGATGATATTAAACAGAACACGGTTAATTTTATCCCGAATTATGATGAGACTCGACTGGAGCCGGTTGTACTTCCCTCAAAGTTTCCAAATATTCTGTGTAATGGCAGTTCAGGCATTGCTGTGGGAATGGCTACAAGTATACCCCCGCATAATGTAAATGAGGTGTGTGACGGCATAATAAAAGTTATTGATAATCCTGATGTCACCATAGATGAACTTATGACGATAATAAAAGGTCCTGATTTCCCGACAGGCGCCCTAATATGCGGAGTTAGAGGCATAGTAGAAGGCTACAAAACCGGCCGGGGCACTATATCTGTGAGGGCCAAGGCACATATTGAAACAGCGAAGAACGGCAGAAAAAGTATAGTTGTAACTGAAATACCCTATCAGCTTAACAGAGACAGAATAATAGAAAGAATAGCAGAATTAGTAAAAAGTGAAGTTTTAAAGGGCATAACAGATGTTCGGAATGAAAGTGACAGAGAGGGAAGCAGGATTGTAATTGTTGTTAAGAAGGGTGATGACGAGAATGTTGTCTTAAATAAACTATATAAACATACAAAACTGCAGGACTCTTTCAGTATAATTATGATAGCACTTGTAAACAACCGGCCTCAAACATTAAACCTGAAACAGTTAATTACAGCTTATATCGACCATCGAAAAGAAGTGATTCAGCGCCGGACGCAGTTCCTGTTAGAACGTGCCGAAGAAAGAGCGCATATCCTGGAGGGACTAAGGATTGCCCTTGCAAACATTGATGAAGTTATAAAACTGATAAAATCATCTAAGACAGTCGATGATGCAAGGAATTCACTGGTATCTAAATTTTCTTTATCCGATGTACAGGCCAATGCGATCCTTGAGATGAGACTGCAAAGGTTAACAAACCTGGAACAATCCAAGATCGAGGAAGAGTATAAGAAGGTCTGTGACAATATCAAGGAATTTAAGTCTATCCTGGCAGATGAGAATCTTGTCCTGGACATTATTCGTGAAGACCTTCACGAAACAAAAGAGAAGTATGGAGATGAAAGGAAGACAGAAATTGCAGGTGATGTCGGCGAATTTGACCCGGAAGATCTCATTTCCGAGGAAGATGTAACCGTTATGATCACACATGAGAAATACATAAAAAGATTACCTTTAAGTACTTTTCGGAAACAAAAAAGAGGCGGAAAGGGTGTTACCGGCGCCGGAATGAAGGAAGGTGATTTCGTTGAAAACCTCTTTATCGCAACAACACTCGATTACATACTATTCTTTACAGACCTGGGCAAGGTGTACTGGTTAAAGGTATACGATGTACCTCACTTTGGCCGTGGGGCCAAGGGACGGGCAATAGTTAACCTGCTGAATCTGGAAAAAGATGAAAACGTTACATCTATGATCCCAGTTCAAAAATTTGATGATAGACAGTTAGTAATGGCAACGAAGAACGGAATAATAAAGAAGACCATCCTCAGCGCCTTTGGACACCCTAAGAAATGCGGTATAATCGCAATCCGCCTCGACAGTGGCGATAAGCTTATAGGGGTGAAACTGGCACAAGGAGGACAGGAAATTGTACTTGGTACAGAGAATGGAAAGGCTATCCGGTTCTCAGAGGACGATGTCCGGTCCACGGAACGTGCAACACGCGGTGTCAAAGGTATAACATTAAAAGGTGATGACGCTGTTAAGGGCATTGTTATAGTCGACGAAAACGCAACACTTTTAACAGTCTGCGAAAAAGGATTCGGAAAAAGAACAGATTATAGTAAATATTCTGTTCAGCACAGGAGCGGCCAGGGAGTCATTAATATAAGGACAACAGATAGAAATGGCAAGGTCGTCGCTTTGATAAATGTAAGTGATGAAGACGAAATCATGATGATGACTGCAAATGGTATGGTAATTCGTACCCCTGTTAAAAGCATAAGACCCATTGGCCGAGATGCTCAGGGTGTGAGGCTTATCAGACTGAAGGAAGGCGATAAATTAGTATCCGTTGCGCCTGTTGTGAGTGAAGAAAATGGAGAAACAGAAGGCGTAGAAGAAGAAACAGAAACAGAGCAAATTGACAAGGCTGAATAACGTTGCTTGGCATAGCCATAACTAAGTTTAAAGTGAGCTAAAATTGTTGAGAAAAGCATTATTTATTTCATAAAACAACCCTAGCTCCCACACAGAGTGTGTGATCCATTGCGGCGACGCTTCTCTGCGCGCACTCAAATACGTGCTCAGCATGACGTCATTCCGAGCAGAGTCGAGGAATCAAAGTTGCCAAAGCCCCAATTTAAACAATTCTGATAAAACCTTCATGCGTCAAATTAATACGGAAAAAATAACAGACACGGTTGAAAAGATTTGTATAGATGCCAATTATAACCTGGGAGATGACCTCGTAATCTCATTACAAAATGCCCTGAATAATGAGGAATCACCTTTGGGTAAGGAAGTAATAGCACAGATACTGGAAAATGCAGAGATTGGCAAGAACGAACAAGTCCCCGTTTGCCAAGACACAGGTTTTGCCGTTGTATTCGTTGAAATTGGCCAGGAAGTCATAATTGAAGGACAAGGCTTACAGGAAGCCATCAACGAAGGCGTCAGACGTGGTTACAAAAATGGTTATTTACGTAAGTCAATTGTAAAGAATCCATTGGACAGGGTAAATACTGGTGATAATACACCAGCGGTTATCCACACAAATATTGTTCCCGGCGACAAATTAAAGATTACGTTTCTAGCAAAGGGTGGTGGGTGCGAAAACATGAGCCGCACTGCAATGCTTACACCTGCACAGGGACGTGATGGTGTGATAGATTTTGTGGTAAACACTGTAAAGAGTGCCGGAGCAAATCCGTGCCCTCCCATAATTGTTGGTGTTGGGCTCGGCGGAACTTTTGAATACGCAACATTATTGTCTAAAAAAGCGATCTTAAGACCTGTCGGCAGTCATAATAAAGACAGCAATACAGCTAATCTGGAAGATGAATTACTGGAGGAAATCAACAAACTCGGGATAGGCCCGCAGGGATTTGGGGGAAAGGTAACGGCATTAGCAGTACATGTAGAGACCTATCCCTGCCATATCGCCACTCTTCCGGTTGCAGTAAATATAGAGTGCCATTCACACAGGCACAAAACTATTGTGATCTAACGAATATCTATTTATGACAGAATACATTGATTTAGAAACTCCGCTAAGTGATTCTGATGTCGAAAAGCTTGAGGCTGGTGACAAGGTCAGGATTAGCGGGATATTATACACTGCAAGAGATGCCGCCCACAAAAGACTTGTAGAAATGCTTGAATCAGGCAAGGACCTGCCTTTCGACCTGAAAGGGCAATTGCTTTATTACGTAGGCCCTGCGCCTGCCAGACCCGGACAGGAGATTGGCTCTGCAGGCCCGACAACAAGCTACAGGATGGACACATATACTCCAATTTTTCTTAAAATGGGGCTTAAGGGCACAATCGGTAAGGGCGGCAGGTCTGAAGAAGTAATAGAAGCAATGAAGAAATACAAGGCTGTTTACCTTGCTGCAGTCGGTGGTGCAGCAGCACTGATAGCAAAGAGGATAAAGAGAGTCAGGATTATAGCCTTTGAAGACCTTGGACCGGAAGCCATTCGCGAGCTGGAGGTAGAAAACTTTCCGGCAATAGTCGTAAACGATACAAAAGGCAATGATTTATACAAAACAGGCTCAGACAAATACAAAGTACCGTCATAAACCTTCATCCCTCATTGCATGAAGTATACTTTCTGCACAGGCAAAGCCCTCTAAATAATTTTCTTTTGCCTTCTCCGGAAAAGACATATTTCTATCTCCTCTTACCGCTATATTCCACTGTTTAATCTGTTAAAAATCCAAACATTCATTATAATATGAAAACTATTTTTCGTATATCTAAAATGTAGGACATTTCAACAAATAATTAAAAATGACTATTAATCTAATTCCAGATTACACATTTCGAATAGTGTTACTATGGGCCTGTATATCTACTTTTACACTCAACCTTAATCATGTTTCTTTTGCCGTTGAAAGTACAAACAAGGAAGAAGGATACAATATTATCAATGAACTCGTTGTTAACAACAAGAACCAATACAAAACCGTAATATACGAAAACGAAAATGAAGGAATATCAGAAATGAGGAAGCTCATAGAAAGTTCACAAATAGAGGAGTCCTGGGTATACTTACCCCACCAGGAGAAATGGATCGAAATAGGTTACAACGAAGAATCAGAAAAAAAGATAGATGAAAGTTATATAACTAAAGCAAAGCTTGATATTCAGTTCCTGGACGCGTTGATGAATGAAAATAACAATATGATCTTATATCATTTCCATTCGTCCTATTGCCTTTCACTGGAAGATAAAATCAAGAAACGGGAGAAAAATGGCTCTCCCATGAATGATAATGAAATTGAGAAAGAAAGAATAAGATTATTAATCAAAAGCGCTTATCCTTCAAGATCTGACCTGTTGAATATGATAGGAAACTCAATGGAATTCTTCGAGAGAAACTCTGATGGGAATATCACATTTAAAGTATGTTCACATTATGGAATTACGGAGTACCGCCTGGCTGATGAGGGGATGGCATACCTGCACGCTGACGATTCCCTTAAACAGATTTTGAGGATAACAGGCATAAGTTCATCAGCAAATATTGAGGCAAATGTCAAAGGAGAAATCCTGGAAATGAATCCAAGGGAAACAAGAGACCCATTAAAGAGAATCAAGATGAGTCCCAAACGAAAAAGGAGTTCGTTCTCCAGATATAAAATAATTGATCCATTATCCAGGATTGAGAGAGCTGTTGAAGCAATGAATGACGAACATATAAAGGCAACTTTCACGCCGTATTAGTCATATATTGTCCGGATCATTTCCGGCCGAATACCGGAGTTCCAAAAAGAAGGGTTGAAATCCGGTAGCTTTGTGTTTTAATGTCAAATAAGTTAAAAAAACAATTTACTATGTTATTTCACAAGGAATTTTCGAATAGATGACAAATACTTTCTCTCCAAAGAACGCAAATACTATCCTCTATTGCAGGAAATGGCAGGAAACAGTTGATTTCTACAAAGATTGTTTGGGGCTGCCAATCACCCATAACGAAGGATGGTTTATAGAATTTAAGTTGACGGAAACGGCCCACATAAGTATTGCGGATGAAAGCCGGGCGTCTATTAAGAGTTGCGGGGGTGCGGGTGTGACGTTGGCGCTGCAGGTTGAAAGCGCCGAAGAAACCTGGCAATACCTGCGCAGCAGCGGCTTGGTCATCGAACCGGTTCGGGAACATCCCTGGGGAGCACACGTTTTTTACTTCTCTGATCCTGAGGGACATCGGATTGAAGTCTGGTCGCCCAAATAGGAACTAATAGAGAATCAAATCCTCCATCGGATTCTTGCCTGATTTTATTAACTCTACCACTTTCTTAACCCGCAATATCCTTTCAGGGCTTGCCGGATGACTGCGGAGGAAACTCTTTGACCGGCTCTTGGGAATTTCCAGCGCAAAGCGCTTCCAGAGAGTTGCCCCCTTTTCAATATCATAACCCGCATTATATGCGTAGATGAGTCCAATATAGTCCGCCTCTCTCTCGTTCTTCCTGCTGTATGGTGCGTACAATGCCTGAGTTGTCCACGGCGCAAAAGGACCTGTAAGGCCTCCCAAAGTCCCGCACAGTGCAGCCACACTGATATTCTTGGGCAGATGCTTTGAGGTAAGATGGGCCAGCTCATGCCCCATTATAATGGCAAGCTCATCGTCATCCTCTGCAAAGTGTACCATCCCGGACGTAAATTCAATACCCGTGAATTTTGCATATGCATTTATCTTACTGGTCTGCTTAAGGCGAATTCGCACGTATGGCATCTCTTTCGGTATCACATTAAAGGAGAGTCTTGTACCGGCCCTTTCTACAATAACCGTGGATGACCTGCCGGCCTCAAAATTAACATGGCCGCTGTCCTTTATCTTTTTCCCGTCTATCTCTTTTATAATATCGCCCTGCCGGATGCCTGCCAGATCTGCTATATAACCGTCCATTATTCCAATGACAACACATCCCTCCTCTGTTGGAAGCTTATAAAACCCGGCAATATCTTCTGTATTATCTTCGATTAATGCACCTATCACCGCACGCTGCTTAAATACTCCCTCCGGCATGATGCTCAGGACATTAAATCCACTCTTCCATACCATGACTGAATCATTGATATATATTTCTGTAGCCAGCAATTCAATCTCTTCTTCAAGTTTCCTTAATTCATCTTTAGAAAGTGGTGGACCGGTTTTGGTACTGGCACAGCCATTTACCAATAAAAATGCTGCTAGGATAATAGATAGTATAATTTTGACTACTATAGTTTTGTTCTCTTGTTTATACATATGAATAATCACCCAACCTTATTGAGTATTATTTTAGTCTAATGTTACATTGTTAATCAAGATGGAAATTTTTGTCCACTTACTATAAAAAAATGGTTTAACAGATTAGCCTTATTATACTTCAGTGGTTCCCTGGTTTGAATATCTATTACTTTTCCTTTGGCCTGTTCGACAATTGCCTGACCGGCGGCGGTGTCCCACTCCATTGTGGGGCCAAATCTCGGATACACGTCGGCACCTCCTTCCGCTACAAGGCAGAATTTCAGCGAACTACCAGAAGAGATAAATTCAACTTCTCCATATTTTTCATTTAATAGTTTTACAAATTCTGAGAATTCTTCGGATGTATGAGAACGGCTGCCAATAACGGTAAGTGGAAGATCATAACTATCGTTTAAGGGTAGGCTTTGTGATTTATCTAACAACTCTTTTATTGATAAGTTATCGACCAGGTTTTTGCTGTTTTCCAATTTATATGTACCAAAATTTACAGCAGCAAAGTAGAAGACATCCTTCACCGGTATATAGATAATGCCGAGAACCGGTTTGTGTTTCCGGATGAGTGCAATATTTACGGTAAACTCTCCATTTCGCTTGACAAACTCCTTTGTTCCGTCAAGAGGGTCAACAAGCCAGAAATATTCCCACTCTTTTCTTTCATCAAATGGAATACCTCTCCCCTCTTCGCTTAAAACGGGCACTGTGCCGTTATTAACTGTTATGGCCTGTTCTAAAACATCCATGATGATTTCGTGCGACCTTTTGTCCGCTAGTGTCAGCGGGGATTTATCATCTTTCTGCTCAACCGCAAAGTCTGAACCGTATACATCAAGGATTGCTTCTCCTGCTCGTTTTGCAGCAAGGAGAGCAGTAAGAATAAGTTTTTCGTATTGAATTTCCATTACCCAATTATCATAGAAAATGATTTATTTTCAACAAAATAATAATCATGCTCTATTTACTTGTTGGCAACGAATTGTTATGATTAGTATTCGTTCACAGTAAAAGAAAGTTATCGTATTCAGTCAAATAAAAATGAACAAAGAACTAAGAAGTGTCTGTCCTCACGATTGCCCTGATACATGCGGAATAATTTCGTACGTAAAAGACGGTAAGCTGGTTAAGGTCAAAGGAGACCCGGATCATATTCTTACCAGAGGTTTTCTGTGTCAAAAAGTGATGAACTATCCTGAAAGGGTTTACAGCCCTGACAGACTGGCAGATATGGGCGGAAGATCCACTTACAATACTAATTTAGTACAAATAGAAAGGGTGAATGATGATAAAATTTAAGAAGTTTTCACCACCGACTGAAGGTGAAGCCATAACGGTTAAAGATGGAAAACTTATAGTACCTGATAACCCCGTCATACCGTTTATCATAGGAGACGGGATTGGCCCGGACATAACGAATACGACCAGGATGGTTGTTGATGCAGCAGTGGAAAAAGCATATTCAGGACAGAAGAAGATTGCATGGTATGAGGTATATGCAGGTGGGCTGGCTGACGAAAAGTTTGGTGAGCTTATACCTGAAGACACGGTAGAGGCGATCAAACATTATCATGTCGCCCTGAAGGGGCCTCTGACTACACCTGTCGGTAAGGGACACAGATCTCTTAACGTAACGCTGAGGATTGTTCTGGACCTTTATGCCTGTGTAAGGCCCATCCGCTATTTCCGGGGAGCTCCGAGTCCTGTCAGGCATCCGGAGAAAGTGGATATGGTCATATTCAGAGAAAACACTGAAGATGTGTATTCCGGAATTGAGTGGCAGCAGGGAAGCAAGGAGGCAAAACAGGTTATCGATTTTCTCAATTCAAACATGGATACCAAAATAAGTGATGACTCAGGGATTGGAATCAAGAACATCTCAATCGCAGGGACCAAAAGGCTGGTAAGGATGGCCCTGGATTATGCAATAACACATAAAAGGGAAAGTGTAACATTCGTCCATAAAGGCAACATAATGAAGTTTACCGAGGGAGCTTTCAGGAATTGGGGATACGAAGTTGCCAGAGAAGAGTATGGAGACTATACAATAACCGAAGACGAGCTATACGAGAAATATTCCGGCACTCAACCGGATGGTAAGATTGTTGTAAAAGACAGAATAGCGGATGCTATGCTGCAATTGGTCCTGACCAGGCCGGAAGAGTATGACATACTTGCAATGCCAAATCTGAATGGAGACTATTTTTCTGATGCTATTGTGGCTCAGGTAGGAGGTTTGGGACTTGCACCCTCTTCAAACATGGCGAAGGACAGATTTGTCTTCGAGGCATCCCATGGCACTGCACCAAAATATGCAGGCCAGAACAAGGTGAACCCCGGTTCCCTGATTCTGACCGCAGCAATGATGCTGGACACAATCGGCTTCAAAGAAGCTGATGCCCTTATCACAAAAGGAGTAGCCGGGGCCATAGAGAAGAAAACCGTTACCTATGACCTTGAAAGACTTATGGAAGGAGCCACTACGGTATCTACCTCAGAGTTCGGTGAGAAGATTATTGAGAATATGTAAATCCAGGTAAACTAATCTACATTAGTAGATTCGTATTTTTTGAGAAAACTTAAAAGAAGGGTTTTAAAATGGATATATATAAATACGCAATGCAAATGGAAGTGGATGGCAGGCATTTTTACCTTGATATGATGAATAAAACAAATAATAAGGGGCTTAAGAATATACTGACTATGATGGCAGATGCTGAAGCCAAACATTATAATGTAATTATGGATATGCAGAATAATGACAAAACAGAATTTTCGGCGGATACTGAGGTATTAACAAATGTAAAAAATATTTTTGTGAAAATGAAAGAGGAGAAAGATTTTGATGTTGATATCTCACAGGCCGAATTTTATAAGAAGGCACTGAAAGTCGAGGCAGATGCCCAGAAGTTTTATCTTGAAAGAGCTGATGAAGAGAAAGATCCGCATAGAAAGGAAATATTTCTAAAGCTGGCAGAGGAAGAGAAAAATCATTGTGTTCTACTTGAAAATATAATCGGTTTTGTTTCACAACCTGCTGACTGGCTTGAAAATCCTGAGTGGTATCATTTAGATGAACAAGATTGAACTATGCTTGAGATTAAACACCATATTCCGGATATTGATTCCTATCTCAGGCTGCGGAAGAACACCGGCCTGAGTCCCCGCTCACGCAAAGCTGTTGAGCTGGGACTCCCCAATAGTCTTTTTGCGGTAACCGTATACGATGGCGAAAAAGTAGTAGGTATGGGGCGTGTTATAGGTGATGGCGGCTGCAATTATGAAGTAGTGGATGTTGCGGTTGAACCTGAATATCAGGGAAAGGGGCTTGGTCGCTCTGTAATGGAAGCAATCATGACATATCTGGACAAGGAAGCTCCTGAAGGTTCTTACATCTCATTGATTGCGGATGTGCCTGCTTTGTATGAAAAGTTTGGCTTTAAACTATGTTCTCCAGACAGCGAGGGTATGTATATCAGGAAGTAGGCCTCCTCTTCATCTATTAGTTATGAATAATTCAATTCAGACAATACCGTTTACAAATTTAATATTAGCCTTCATCCCGGCCATAGTGGTTGTTGTAATTGTCTGGAGATGGGGCATTGGTTACAAAAGGTCAATTTACGCCCTTGCCCGGATGCTTATCCAGCTTCTGTTGATAGGATATTTTCTGGTATTTATTTTTAAATCTGACAGTTCCCTGATCGTTATTGGTGTCCTGGCTGTTATGCTGTTTACAGCAAGCTGGATTGCCTTGCATACAAAGAAGATCCCTCGAAGGGAATTATACCTGAAATCATTTTGTTCTATTTTACTGGGTGGAGGCATAATCTTATTACTGATAACACAGGGTGTACTCAATCTGAGCCCGTGGTATCTGCCAAGTTATGTCATCCCTCTTGCAGGGATAATTTTCGCTAATGCAATGAATAGTGTCAGCCTTGCAGTAGAAAGGCTGGAGGCAGAGACTGAAAGGAATGTTCCATATGAACAGGCACGTATTATCGCACTTCGCGCTTCCCTTATCCCTATTACCAATACCCTTCTTGCAGTAGGGATAGTTTCCCTGCCCGGAATGATGACAGGCCAGATTCTGTCCGGAGTGTCTCCGTTTATAGCCGCAAGATACCAGATCATGGTGATGTGTATGATATTTGGTTCGGCGGGTATCTCAGCAGCCTGCTTTCTGGCTATGGTCAGGTCTAATTTCACAACAAAAGAAGAAAACATATAATTTAGCCACGGATTTACACAGATAGACACTGAGGTTAAAGACGAAAGGCGGGTTTCTTGTTTGTTTCTTAACTTTAGGCACTTTAAACTTCAAACTTTTTATGAGGGATTGAGGCTTTAGCCTGCGTTTTTTCCTCTGATGGGTTTATGACAATTCCAAATAATTTAGAGTATATCTCCGAAACTATTCTTTCGAAAATTAACGTAAACACTTCTAATAGATTTATTGTTGGTATCGCAGGTGGTCCCGGGTCAGGAAAATCTACATTTGCAGACAGATTAAAAGAGTTGATTAATTCTAAAGCGAAGAGTTATCTGGCGCAGATATTTCCTATGGATGGTTTTCACAGGAAAAATATCGAACTTGAAAGATCAGGCCTTATCTCTGCAAAGGGGGCTCCGGAAACATTTGATGTGGAAGGTTATCTTCTAATACTTAATAGAATTAAACTGGGTGAAGACTTAAAGGCTCCAGTATATTCCCGCGAAGACCATGATGTTATTGATAATGCCCTGCCTATCGAACCACATCATAAGATAATAATTACAGAGGGAAATTATCTGTTTTCTGATATGGAAGGATGGCGTGAGATTAAGGATATCATTGATCTGAAGATATACATCGAAGTAGGGAGGGGGTGGTGCGAGAAAAG
>Ga0208409_1001041_pt1 | contig 11643 bp, 9 predicted proteins | sample ETNtaG_29_FD_185784 | JGI IMG/M metagenome (GOLD analysis project Ga0208409, IMG submission 185784) | Marine microbial and viral communities from oxygen minimum zone, Eastern Pacific Ocean - ETNP201406SV201 (SPAdes) (version 2) | ecosystem: Environmental > Aquatic > Marine > Oceanic ...
GCCGGAAGATGCTTCGCCGCTCCCTGAGGGATCTGCTGGACGAGGCGGCGATCGCGGAGTCAGGTGTCGACCCGATGGCCCGGGCCGAGGAGCTGGGCCTCGACCAGTGGGCTTCTCTCGCTTCGCGTGTCGTGGCGGACCGATCGTGAACACCGTGCTCGTGGCAGCGGCCAAGCTGACCCTGTCGCTCCGGATCACCGGTGTACGCGACGACGGCCTCCACCTGATCGAAGCCGAGATGGTGAGCCTGGACCTTGCCGACAGGATCAGCGTGGGGCCTGGCATCGGCCTGGAGGTGCACGGCGCCGGGGGAGGCCTCGAGGTCGTGGCCGACGACGACAACCTGGTCAGCCGAGCCCTGGCGCTGGTCGGTCGGGAGGCCCGGGTGGTGGTCGAAAAGGAGATCCCGGCCGGAGCGGGCCTGGGTGGCGGGTCTTCTGACGCCGCTGCGATCCTGCGCTGGGCCGGCTTTGACGATCTCGTGACCGCATCCGGGATCGGTGCCGATGTGGCCTTCTGCCTCGTCGGTGGGCGTGCCCGGGTCTCTGGAATCGGTGAGGTGGTCGAGCCCCTTCCGTTTGAGGAACGGGTGTTCACGTTGTTGATTCCACCGATCGGGTGTCCGACCGGAGCCGTCTACCAGCGCTGGGACGACCTTGGAGGACCAGTCGGCTTGGCAGGCAACGACCTGGAGTCAGCCCTGTTGGACTTGGTGCCCGAAATGGCCCTCTGGCGGGACTCGTTCGGGGACGCGACGGGCCGGCAGCCGAGGTTGGCCGGAAGCGGAGGTAGCTGGTTCGTGGAGGGGGAGTACCCGGGCGATGGGCGACGGGTCGTGCGGACCGTTCCACCGATGGTGTCGCCGGTCTGAGACCGGGCTACTTGCCCCGCATCCGCTTGGCGCGGGTGCGCTTGAGCATCTTGCGGTGTTTCTTCTTGCGCATGCGCTTACGGCGCTTCTTGATAAGAGATCCCATGACGGCCAGCAGGGTATCGCGCGCAGGGTGGGTAGCGTTCAGTTCGCAGGGATGCGACCTGCCACTACGCTCTGGGCGGTACTGACGGCATCCCGGTGCGCGCCAGTGGCCGGTAGTTCAACTGGCAGAACGCCTGACTTTGGATCAGGAGGTTGCAGGTTCGAGACCTGCCCGGCCAGCCACCCCCCCCGGGCGGTTGCTACTCGAGTGTGGCGTACTGGGTGGCTTCGCCCGTTGCCCCGCCCCTGACCTGTTCGGCGGCCTCAGACAGGTCAGCCAGGAACTCGTTGACGGCCTTGGTGTTGCCGGCGCTGACCGTCATGTGCAGGCTCGGAGGTGGGCCCTGTCGGTCAAGGTGCCAGCCACGGTCGGCCATGGCCTCGCCCAAGGCTAAGAGGTCGATTCGTCTGGTCTCGTCCTCAATCTCTGGTTCGGCAGATATGGCCAACAGGTGGTGTACCGGATTACCGAGAATTCTCAGCCCGTCGATGGCCCGGATCCCGCTGCGGATGGTGTCGGCCGTATCGAGCGTGGTGCGAACCAGGCGCCGGTAGCCGTCGACGCCCAGGTACTGCAGCACCGCCCAAGCTGCAGCCATCGGCAGTCCCGAGCGGGTGCCCTGCATGTTGGGGGTGATGTAGCGGCCGGCCAGCCACCCGTCGAAGTCAAAGGTCTGGTAGCGGCGCAGTTCACGGGAGCGGTGCAGGATCACAGAGACCCCCTTGGGCGCGTAGCCCAGCTTGTGCAGGTCCGCCGATATCGAGGTCACGCCTTCGACCCTGAAGTCCCATGGCTGTGTCGTACGGCCCTCCAACTCGGCGAAGGGAAGGACGAAACCGCCCATGCAGGCGTCGACGTGGCAACTGGCGCCGACCTCGACGGCCATGGCAGCCACCTCCGGTACCGGGTCGACCGTGCCCTGGGGGTACTGCGGCGCCGATGCCACGACCAGCGCCGTGTCCGGTCCGACGGCATCGGCCATGGCGTCTAGGTCGGTGGTCCATTCATCGGTCACCGGCACGGTCCTCGTGCGCAGGCCGAACATGTGGGCGCCCTTGTGGAATGCGGCGTGGGCGCTTATCGGAAGTACCAGCTCGGGTTCGGTCACCCCGCGCTCGGCCAGAGCCCTGTCGCGTGCAGCCAGGACAGCACAGAGGATGCTCTCCGTGCCCCCGCTGGTGAGGAAGCCGGCGGCGCGGGAGCCGTTCAGCAGGTCCGACGTCCAGCCACAGATCTCGGACTGGATGGAGCCGAGGGATGGGAAGGCAAGGGTGTTCAGGGCATTCTCGTGGAGGTAGAGGCGGGCGGCCTGCTCGGCGACTGCCCGCACGTCCTCTCCGCCATCGAAGACGAGGCCAAAGGTACGGCCGTCGGCCCACCTGACGTCATCGGACCGCTTTGTCGTCAGGTCGGCCATCACCTCGTCGGCCGGTCGTCCGATCGATGGAAGTGTGGAAGGTGCCTGTGGGTCGGTCACGTGGGTGACCCTAGGTGTTGTCGTCGGGGAGCGTGTCGTCCAGGTCCGCTCCTCGTGCAGGTGGAGGACGCTAGCCGAAGGTGGCCGAACCGGTGAGGACCAGTGCGTTCTCGGAGGAGACCTCGAATGCGGTGACACCACCTGATCCCGTCGACGCCGAGACCAGGAGGTCCTGACCGGGAAGGACCGGTCCTGTCAGCCTGGCCTCCAGGTCGAGTAGGTCGACAGGATGTGCGTCAACGGCGCCAGCGAGGGCCCGTGCCGAGATTCCAAGGGTTGCCAGGCCGTGCAGGATCGGACGCTCGAACCCCATCTTTCCGGCCACCACGGGGTCGACGTGCACTGGGTGCCTGTCACCGGTGAGCCTGTAGAGCAGGGCAGCATCGGCATCGGTCGGGAGCGTCGTGCTCCATGTGGGTTCGAGCGGGGCCGACTGCGGAGTCGACGGACCACGCTCGCCGCCCCAGTTGCCGATACCGGGGAGCATGATCACATATCCGGCTGTGAAGGCCTCTGCTGCCACCTCGATTCCGACAACCGAGATCCTGCCCTTGTCCCACACGTCGGTCACCCGTGCTGTCATCTCCACTCTCCCCGGCCTCAGCCTGTCGTGGAGCGTGAGGGTCTGTCCGGCATGGAGGGAGTTGACCCGGTCGTACACACCCAACCCGCCAGCAGCCTCAACCGCCCACAACCCCAGTGCACATCCGTAGGTTGGAAGAACCCTGAGATTCCTTTCAAAGACCATGTCCAGGTCAGCTGTGCCGGCGCCGACGGCGAGCGCGTACAGGATGGCGTCGCGGTCGTCAAAGGTTGCGACATGCGCGCCGAGGTCGTACCCGGCGAGGCCAGCCAAGTCGGTCGACGGCCCGTTCACGACCCCTTCGTCCCGCGCTGTCGTTCAAGGACAGCTTCGCGGCGTTCGGGGTTGTCCAGCAGATCCATACGCAGGGCCTGCCACCCGGGATCGTCGGCCGTCCGTTCCATGATGGCGCGGCTGAAGCCCTTCGTTGCAGCAACCGCCTCCCGGGTTCCCGCCGCTGCCTTCGAGGCCAGCCTCATCGCCTCGGCAACCGCCCGGCCGGGAGGGGCCAGAGCTTCACCCATCCCGAGAGAGAATGCGGTGGTGCCATCCAGTTCGTCGCCCAGCAGGACGATCCGCCGCCAGGCTCGGTCGCCGATACGTGAATGGAGAAGGGCGAGGGACTCCGGGTTGTAGAGGATCCCGAGGTGTGTGGAAGGCACGCCCACGCGTGCGTCCTCCGACAGCACGACGGCGTCACACGACCAGGCAAGGTCGACCCCTGCCCCGAAGGCGAACCCCTCAACGGCCGCAATGACAGGGAAGGGTGCTTCGGTCAGGGCTCTGGCGGCCAAAGCAACAGCATCGTCAAAGCCCCGGTCCTCCCCTCCACCTGTGAGGTCGTTGAAGTCGGCGCCGGCACTGAAGCCGCCACCGGAACCGCTCAGCACCAGTGCCCGGGTTCCCGAATCGGCCTCGGCGGCGATGACATCGACCAGCGATGTCAACATCTCGAAGTTGAGCGCGTTGGCTGCCTCGGGGCGGTTGAGAATGGCGTGGGTTGCCAGGTCGGAGCGATCGATCCCTACGGTTCCCAGGACCTCTCCCATCAGAACGCATCCTCCTGCAGGCTGGTCATGGCTGCCTGCCCACCGGGAGAGATTATTTGCCGATGGTCGCCTGCAGGCAGGTCCCGGCACCATAGTTGCAGGTCCAGCGCCTCCTCGAGTTGCTCGGCCGTGTCCAGAAGGTCGGCCTCGTGTCCGGCAGCGGCAACCAGTTGAAGCCCTACCGGCATGCCCTCGACCAGCCCCACGGGCACCACCATGGCCGGGTGTCCCGACACGTTGAACGGGGTGGTAAAGGGGAAGGCTCCCCACAGCCTGTCGACCGGCTCCCCGTCCACCTCTGTCGGCCTCTCGCCAAGGCGGAACGCCGGCACCGCCGTGGCGGGCGTGACGATCATGTCGTGTGATTCGAAGACCGCGTCGACGGCGACACCGTGAGCCACCTGGGCGGAGCGTGCCCTCTCCAGGGCGGTGTCGTCCACCGACCTTCCTGCTGTGAGGGTGGCACGTACGTAGTCGGTCAACTGGTCAGGCTCGGTGAGCAGGTCACCGCGTCGCTTGTACTCCTCGGCAATCACTTGGTCGCCGAATCCGGCCATCCACCCTCCCGTCGGAAGGTCCACCTCCTCCACCCGGTGGCCCAGTGCCGACAGGCCGGCGACGGCTGTGGAGAGCACGTCGGCGAGGTCGCGGTCGACCGGGCGCCGTTCGGGGCGGGGACACCAGGCGATCCGACGCCTGACCGGGTGGCCACGCACGACGGACTCATCGGCCAGAACCGAGAAGAGGTGGCGGGCGTCGTCGGTTCGCCAAGCCAGGGGGCCAGGTGAGCAAAACGGTGAGAACGCCCTGAAGCCGTGCTCGTCGGCGCAGCGGTCGGTCGTGGGCTTGAGGCCGACCAGCCCCGTGAACGCCGCTGGAATCCTTATCGAGCCACCCCCGTCGGAGCCGACAGCGAGGGTGCAGGTACCCGATGCGACCGATGCTGCGGCTCCACCGCTGGAACCACCCGGTGTTCGCGCCGTGTCCCACGGGTTGGTCGTGTCAGGGCCGAGGAGGTTTTGGGTCGTAGCCGACTGGCAGAATTCCGGAACGTTCGTCTTGCCGGGGAACACGGCACCTGCTCCACGGAGTCGACGGACGACGCCTGAGTCGACCTCGGCGACATCGCCGACGTGCCGGAGCGATCCGAGCGTTGTCGGGTATCCGGCAAGGTGGAATGCGTCCTTCACCGAGACGGGCACCCCGGCCAGGGGTCCAGCGTCGCCGACCCGGTATGCCTCTGCTGCAGCCTCGGCCTGCTGTCGTGCCAGGTCGGCTGTTGACTGGACGTAGGCGTGGACCTCGTCATCGACATCCCCGATGCGAGAAAGCGATGACTCCAGCAGTTCGACAGGCGAGAGGGTCCCGGCCCGGAACGCACCAACGAGGTCTGCGACAGACCACCGCAGCGGATCGGCGGTCAGGTCAGGCATGGGGGCCTGCGCCACCCGAGACGCCGTAGACCTCGCCCGTTATGTAGCCGGCCCTGTCCGACAGCAGGAACGCGGCCAGGTCGGCCACATCCTCGGGCCGGCCGACCCGACCCACGAGCGAGCGACTCTGCGCGTATCCGTCGAAGAACTCATCGGGGTAGATGCGCCTCAGGAAGTCGTTGTAGATGAGGCCCGGAGCAATGGCGTTCACGCGGATCCCGTGGCGTCCGTTCTCGGCCGCGGCCACCCGCGTTAGGGCCATGACCCCCGCCTTGGCTGCGGAATAGGCCGCACCGTGCTCATCGGTGGTCTCCCATGCGGCGATGGAAGCGATGTTCACCACCGCTCCTGACCCGCGCTCGATCATGTGCGGCAGGACCTGGCGCAGGCAGGTGAAGGTTCCGGTCAGGTCCACGTCGAGGCACCGCTGCCAGGTCTCGAAACTCATCTCGGCGACTGGTTCGATCTTCGACCAGCCGGCGTTGTTGACCAGCGCGTCGATGTGACCGTGGTGCCCCAGCGCGGTCCCGACTGCGTCGGCTACAGCGTCGCGGTCGGTCACATCCAGGGGAATCGACAGGAACGGGCGCCCATGGTCGGCTGCCAGGTTGTCGGCCATTTCCCCGCATCGCCTCTCGTGAGCGTCGGTCACCACCACGTCGTAGCCGTCGCCGGCCAGTCGACGTGAGACGGCAGCACCGATTCCGGCGCCGGCGCCGGCGGTGATGAAGGCAACTGGTCTGTCGGTCACTGTCTGCTCCCTGCTACAGGTCGGTTCGGGTGTCAGGTTCCGGTGATCCGGCTGCCGGCAGGTCCACCGCTGGCAGGATGTCGTTTGTGAGGACGCCGAGCCGCTCCATGCGGCCACCGCCCAGCAGGGCCAGGGTGATCCTGTCAATGTCGAGTTTCCAGAGCTGGCGGAGGCGGCCAACGCACTCATCCCTGGTGCCGACAAGGGCCACGGACCTGGTGAACTCGTCGGACACGATGGTCCTGTGGTCGGCCCTCGTCGAGAGGTGGTCGACGAGGTGATAGGTGGCGGCGGCCTTTTCAAATTCGGGTCGGTACTGCTCCCATGCCTCGGGCATCTGCTTCCATGGATGGAAGGTGGCTGCCTGGCTGGTGGCCCACGCCCTGACCTCGTCGAGGGCCTCTTCCTCGTCGTCGCTCCACGACATTGTCACCATGAGGTCGACGGTGATCTCTCGGCGTGACCGACCGGACTTCTCGAGGCCATCGTGGATGTAACCGAGTTGCCACTCGCAGAACTCCGGGTCAGCCGCTCCCATGAGGATGGCGCCGTCGCAGACCTCTCCGGCCAGCCGCAGCATTCCGGGCTGGGAGACGGCCAGGTAGATGGGCACCTGGCGCACCGCCGTGGCGAGCTGCACCGTGGTGTCGAACAGGTCTACCTCGGTACCGGTGAAGAGTTGCCGGAAGTCGCTGATCCCCTGGCGGACCTCGCCGAGGGTGGAGGGCCTGCCGCCGGCGCCCAGGACCGCGGACCAGCCGGCACCGAGACCGAGTAGGGCCCTTCCGCTGGACAACTCGTCCAGGGCAGCCGTGGCGTTTGCGGTGACGGTCGGGTGGCGGGTTACCAGGTTGGTCACAGCGGCACCGATCTGCACCGTCCGGGTCGCTTCCGCTGCCAGGTACATGGCCGCGTAGACATCCTTCATTCCAAGTTGGAAGTCGACGTACCAGATCGCCTCGAAGCCATCCCTGTCGATCGCAGAGGCAAGCTCAGCGGCCCTGGTGAGAGGCTCGCGGGGGCTAACGCCCAGTGAGATTCCGTACCGGTGGTTCATTTCGCCCCCTCGTCTAGTACATCCCGATCAGACCCGGGGCCCGAACCACCCTTTCCGACCATGCCACTTGTTAGCCGATCCAGGAGGGCTGACAGAGCCACGGGCCTGTCGACTGTCACGAGGTGTCCTGCCCTGTCGATCTGGTGGTAGGCGGCGTCCGCCACGCCGTCCACGATCATCTGCCCCGCCCTGGGCGGGCAGAACAGGTCACCGTCGGTCGAGACGACGTCGACATGGCAGGAAACCTCAGCTAGGCGACCTGTGAGCGGTCGTTCCCGCAGTGCCATCATCGCCCGTGCCGCGTTCGCATAGCCGGCTCCGTCGCCGATGGCTGCCAGCCGCCCGGCCGTCAGGGTGTCCAGATCCACCTCGGTGAGCACCTGGGTCGCCGTGTCCTCCTTCAGGGCGGTCGCCAACTCCTCCATCGCCCCAGATTCGACCATGGAGATCCGGTCGGAGAAGAACTCCGCAGCTGCCCTACCCACCACACACGAGGTGGCGATGACCACCAGCCCGGTGACCATGTCGGGCCGCTCAGCGGCGCCCAGCAGTGCGATCGAACCACCCATGGAGAATCCGACCACAGGTGCCGGTCCGGTGACCACCTCCAGGAAGCCGGTCAGGTCCCGTGCCAGCTGCTCAGCCGTACCGTCGCAGTGGCCACAACTCGATCCACCGTGTCCGCGCAGGTCCACGGCAAAGGCGGTGTGGTTTCGAAAACCGGACAGGACCGGCTGCCAGGAGGAGTGGTCCTCGGCCAGGCCGTGGAGCAGCACGACCGGCGGGCCACTGCCGGACCTCGCGTAGCGGACGCTGAGGTCGCCGATCTGGGCGTTGGTCGTAGGGGCACCTGTCATGGCATCTCCGAGGCGAGCAGGTCGGTCAGCAACTGGCGTTTGCGGATCTTTCCCGCAGCGGTTCGGGGGAAATCGTCCACCAGCACCAGCCGTTCCGGGTGGACCCGGCGCTCGAGGCCCTGGTCGGCGCAGAACGCGATCAGGGCCTCGAGGGTCGGTGGGTCGTCACGGACCGAGACGACGGCACAGAGCCGTTCACCCAGCCGCTCGTCGGGCCAGCCGATCACAGCGACGCTTGAGACCGCCGGGTGGGATGCCATAACGTTCTCAGTCCTGACCGGTGAGATGTTGACCCCACCGCGGATGATCATGTCCTTCACGCGACCCGTGATGCTGACATAGCCCTCAGCGTCGATGCACGCCAGGTCTCCGGTACGAAAGAAGCCGTCTCTGGTCAACTGCTCCCGATAGAGGTCCTCCTGGCCCAGGTAACCGAGGAAGACTCCCGGTCCGCGCATTGCCAGTTCACCTGCGCCGGCTGGCAGAAGGGTGCCGTCATCGGTGAGGACGCGCAACTCGAGGTCCGGGAGGCCGACGCCGACAGTCTCCTCGGTCTGGGTCGGGGTGCTCTCATCGCCGAGGCAGGTGGTGAGTCCACCCTCGGTCATGCCCCACAGCGGGGTGACCGAGGTTTCGGGGAACTCACGTCTGGCCCGGCGCACCATCGACGGTGGCACCTGGGCTCCCCCGCACAGGAACCATTTCAGCCCGGCCAGCTTGGGTCGCTCTCCGGACCATTCGACGTCGAGCAGGTCGGAGAGGAACGGGGTTGCCGCAGCCGTGAAATACGCCCCGTAGCGTTCGACGAGGGTAAGCGCACCGACCGGATCCCAGTCCGGCTGGAGGATGAGCGGCGCCCCCGTCCACATTGCCAGCCTCGCACCGTGGATCGAGCCCACGCTGTGTCCCAGCGGTGACGGCATGAAGATGGGCGTCGTATCCGACAGGCCGAATCGTTCGGCGAACTGGCGGTTGAGTGTGGCGAGGGTGTCGTCGCTGTGTATGACCGCCTTGGGTGGGCCCGTCGTGCTGGATGTGAACATGACGTGGGCCAGGTCGGTGGAAGCGTCGGATGTTGTCGTGAGCCTGCCGACACCGTTTCGGTCGACCACGCCACCCGCTGCGACGGTTATCACCTCGGCCCTGTCGCGGGCTGCCTCGGCCGCGAGTTCAGCCGGGCGCGTGGAGCGGTGCACGGCGCAGGTGATCACCGTGGAGGCGCCGACCAGGTCGATCGCGTGGCGCAGGTGGTCTGCGGTGGTGGTGATCGGGATCGTGGCGGGAACCCCGCCCGCCATCAGGACCGCCGTGAACGTCCTCATCCAGTCGGTCGTGTCCGGAAGGTGTATCAGCACAATTCCGGGTGTCGGCCTCAAGTAGGTGAGGTCCTCGGCGAGCGCAGAGGCCTGACCCCAGAGTTCGCCGAAGGTCAGGCACCCGCTGTTGTCGGCGACGGCAAGCCGGCCCGGATCGGCCAGGGCCCAGCGCTGGTAGCGGTCGACCAGGCGCTCCCCGGTCCACCAGCCCGCCAGCCGGTAGCGGTCAGGGAGGTCATCGTGGTCCTCGGGTCGTTCGCTCACGGCTTCGCCCCGTGCGCCCGCAGGTCCTTCAGGCGAAGTTGCCGCCATGTCCGCTCCGAGGTCATCGGCGTGTGGAGCGGTCGGACTCCGACAGCGTCGTAGATGGCGTTGGCCACGCATGCTGCAACCGGGATGATCGGTGGCTCGGCGATGCTCTTGGAGCCATCGGGGCCGTTCGGCTCACTGGTGTCCACGAACATGACCTCGACGGGAACGGCGTCGGCGGAGGTTGGCACCCTGTCGTCGAGGAAGCCCGGGTTCAGGACCGTGCCGTCGGAACCCACGGCGAGCGATTCGGTCAGGGCGAAGCCCAGCCCCTGGTGCACTCCTCCGATCACCTGCCCTTCGGCGGCGACCGGGTTGATGATCCGACCTGCATCGTGGGCAGCCCAGTAGCGCTCCACACAGGTCCTGCCAGTCCACGTGTCGACTGTTACGAAGCAGCCGTGTGCGGCGAAGTTGTAGGCGGGGGAGATGTTTCCGTATCCGGACCCATCGGGGGCTTCGGTGGTCGTGGGTGCGTACGTTGCCGTCACAGCCAATTCGGCCAGTCGCCCCTGCTCTGCCGTGGCGGCAATCACCTCTTTGAGTCCGGCGTCGTTGGACAGTCCCATCTCCTCTTCCATCACCACACACCGGGCATCCAGTTCCGCACAGGCGATGAGGGCCGCCTGCCCAGCGAAGAACGTGGTTCGGCTGGCGAACGAGCCCAGCCCGTGGGGTCCCGTGCGGCCATCACCCAGGACGACACGGACGGATTCGAGGTCAAGTCCCAGCGCATCGGCGACGATAAGGCGCATCGTGTCGACGGTGCCACAACCCAACTCGACTTGACCCGACCCGACGACGATGCTGCCATCCGCCATCGGGGTCAGGACCACGTTGTCGAGGTCCATGCCGGTCGTGTAGGCGCTGCTGCTGATGGCGTGGATGCCGGCGGCTACGCCGTAGCCGGTCCTGAAGCGGCCCTCCACCAGCGGATCGGCTCCTGTCCCGCAGCCGTGTTCCTGTGTCAGCCTGTGGGCTGTCATCCGCTCACTGATCTCGTCGAGGCAGAGGTCGAGACCGCAACTGCCGATCTGCCACCCGTGAATCGTCTTGTCACCCGTCCGGCTGGCGTTCTTCCTCCGCATCTCAACCGGATCGATTCCGAGTCGACCGGCCAGCTCGTCGATCAACTGTTCCTGTGCGAACGTCGCCTGTGGGTACCCGAAGCCGCGGAAGCACTCGGATGGGACTGTGTTCGTGTACACCAGCTCCGCCGCTGCCGAAACAGCGTCGTAGCGGTAGAGGTTGTCGGAACGGATTGCGGCAGAGAGCGTCACGGTTGGCCCGTGACCCGAGTAGGCACCGTTGTCCGCCTCGATCCTTGTCCTCTTGGCGACCAGCCTTCCGTCGGCATCCGCACCGATGGCCATCGAGATCCGCATCCCCAGACGGACCCGACCGGCCAGCATCTCGTCGCGGCGGGGCGAGACCATGGTTACGTGGCGTTTCAGCCGGTGGGCGAATGCCAGACAGACCAGGTGGGTCGGGTGCTCCCACTTGGCACCAAAGGAGCCTCCTATATCAGGTGTGACGACGCTGACCTCCGCACCCCAGGTGGCCGCGATCCTGGCGTACTCCTCCTGCAGCACCGTCGGAAAGTGGGTTCCGGTGACCAGTTCCAGGTGGTCACCGACGACCCGTACGACCGTCGCCCTAGGTTCCAGGTAGGCGTGGGGTACCGGATCGTTCCGGAAGGTCGCCTCGGCCCAGGCCACGGCCTCTGTCGCCGCCGCATCCCAGTCCCCGCGATCAGCTCTGAATGTCCGGGCGACATTGCCCGGGGTGCCTGTGTGAATGTCGTGTTCCATCGTGCGGGCCTCGTCGACGGTGA
>Ga0208409_1001043_pt1 | contig 11639 bp, 15 predicted proteins | sample ETNtaG_29_FD_185784 | JGI IMG/M metagenome (GOLD analysis project Ga0208409, IMG submission 185784) | Marine microbial and viral communities from oxygen minimum zone, Eastern Pacific Ocean - ETNP201406SV201 (SPAdes) (version 2) | ecosystem: Environmental > Aquatic > Marine > Oceanic ...
CCTGAAATTCAGCAGAAACACTATCAATCGGAAATGGTTCTGTGTAAAGATCGTACTCAACACTATCATCAATAACAGTAAACCGGATACTGTCTGGATCCCAATATATGCGATACGTGAGAAACCTGTCGTTTAGATTATCATAATTATAGTAAGGTCTGCAGTAATCATCATCCGGGTCCCATGAAATACTTGCGGCACCTGTTGGGTTATCCGGGGTTACGGCTTCATCTGCATAAAATATAGCATTCGCCCCAACCACTTGGTTAACGGTTGAATTGTTGGCGCCATTACCGCCGTTGTGCTCATCGTGTAAATCCCTGAATTCTTGGCGAGACCCCATTTCCATCATATCGAGTTCACCACTACGGGGCCAGTCGAGATTTGATGTTCCTAGCAGCCATACTGCAGGCCACCCTCCAAGATCAAGGTCTGGCACTCTTACTCTGGTTTCAATGAGACCATATTGAACCGAGACTTTTGCTTTTGTGGTCACCTTTCCCGATGTATAGTTTAACGGATTTCCCCATTGGTCAACGATATCAGGTCCTGATTCTTCCAGTGCCGTAATATGCAGAGCATTATTCCCCTGTTCACCAGGGATTTCAGCTATCTCAACATTTTCTTCCTTGTAGAATTCCAGTTCACCATTTCCCCAGCCCCATGATCCATTTCCAGTAATCTTCATCCAATTGTCCAGATTATCAAAATTTTCCTCCCAGATTAGGTCCCCAACCTGGGCATGACAAAATCCCACAGATAGAATTAAAAACATTAGTGTCTTTTTCATTTTTTTCTCCGTTACTTTCATTAGCACCCCGGACAGGACTCGAACCTGTGACCCTCGGCTTAGAAGGCCGATGCTCTATCCAGCTGAGCTACCGGGGCATCAAATCTATAGGTGAATTTACAAATTAGTCGCAGTGCAGCGAAGAGGTAACGTAATTTAAAACGATTTTACTCCTTTTCTATCACCACCGCTGTACCGTAAGCAAGGATTTCCGAAGAGTTTGACATTATCATTGCAGTAGAAAAGCGGATTTCGATGACAGCGTTGGCACCCAACTCTTCCGCTGCAGATATCATTCTCTGCGTAGCCTCCTCTCTGGACTCGGCCATCATCTTAGTGTACTCCTTGATTTCACCTCCAACCAGAGTCCGGAGACCTGCTATGATGTCTTTACCTACATGCTTAGCGCGGATGGTACTCCCCCGTACCATCCCTTTGGTCTCAACAAGCCGGTAGCCAGCAATGGTCGCCGTTGTCGTCAGTATCATTGTCTTGTCCCCCTGAAGGTCTCTTTTTTAGCATCTTCCGTCCGCTCGCGGATGATACTGAGAACCAGTAATATCCCACCTACCACCAGCAGAATCACACCGATCTTGACAATTGTACTTATATTGAGGATACTATCAAGTATCCAGTACAGAATGTAGAGTGCAATAATAGCTCCTCCTGCCAAGGCAAGATAGATGCCGGAAGTCCTCAATAATTTCTGTCCAATCGATTTAGTCATAGTTGATAATTTACACTTATTGGGTAATGGTTATCGCACCCATGAAATTACTGCTTTTACGCTAAATATTCATTGTACATTTCCTTAGGTGGCAAAGATGCGTATTTGGACATACGAAGGTGGCTACGATAACAATTTCAGTTACCTATTAGCAGGTGACGATACTCAAGATGCTGCCATCATCGATGCCGCCGTTCCCTTCACAGAGATTGAGCCCATCATCGAATCAGAGCAGCTCAATGTCAACTATCTGCTCATTACTCACACCCATGGGGATCATACAGCTTATGCTCGTGAATACTGCTCCTCTTTGGAAGATATCCAGATCGCTCACTTCGGCGGCGGATCCTTCCCTGAATCACTCTCGCTGAGTGATGGCGATACCTTATCGGTAGGACAGCAGAAGATAAACGTGATTCACACGCCGGGACACTATCCGGATTCAGTCTGCTTTCAGACTGAGGAGTGCCTTTTCTCCGGCGATACTCTATTTGTAGGACGGACGGGTCGGACAATCAGTCCGCAAGGCGACAGTCGCCAACTCTACCGGAGTGTTTACGAAAAACTTCTGCCTCTGCCGGGTGATACTGTCATCTACCCTGGACATAATTACGGTCATCAACCAACCATTACCCTAAAGGATAACATTGCGATCAGTACCTTGCTGCAATCTGAGAGCGAAGACGATTTCGTAGATCGCATGGCACAATACGAGCGATCCCGTACGTTGGGCAGTTGATAAATTCCCGAGTGACAGCCACGTCTCTATTTTGTAGATTCCCATAGATTTAAAACCATTGACACAAAGGAGGTTCAGCATGAGAAAATCTGCATTCGGAATACTAACGGTCGCATTTGTGTGGCTGTTGATGGTTGGTACAACATTTTCAGCCCCGCCGCAGGGTGAGGATGACATCCGCGAATACATGAACCGGTTGGAAAGTCTTATCCGCGAGAAGATCGAAACTAATGTACATACGGGACGCTACCAGCTGCAGTCATTTTCCATTGAGCGGACTCATTGGCATTACATGCTCGATACGGCAACCGGTGAACTCTATCGGATGGAACTGGGTAGAAAACCTCAGCAGAGTGAATGGATGCTCATCGCCAAGGGAATACTCGATCCCGGCGACCTGCCTCCACTGGAAGAACCAGTTTCGGAAGAAGCAGGTGATTAACTTGTTATTTGCACAGTAACGGAATGACTTTGGCCACTGTATGGCGAATTGGCCAGGAAGGGCTCAAAAAGCGCTTTGCCCAAAGCCTGTTTCCTCATTTTAATATGTTGAGATGGAACACTATCCTCTTTTTGCTCCTCATGATGGTCCACTCTTCACAAGCAGACGTAAACCTGAAAGAGGCATCAGCTAGTGATATCCTCTCCGCCGTGGCTGAATATAAAGGTGAGAAGGCTGTGCTTGTCAATTACTGGTCTACCTGGTGCAAGCCGTGCGTGGAAGAGTTTCCTATGATCGTTCATCTTGCCGAGCAATTTGCTGATGACGCTATCATCCTATTCGTCTCCACCGATTGGCTCGATGCTAAGCAAAGGGTAATCGAATTCCTCCAAAAACAGGGGGTAACAGGTCTCTCTTTAATCAAGAATCAGGATGACAACGAGTTTATCAACTCTATTTCTAGGGAGTGGTCCGGGGCACTTCCCTTTACCATTGTATATGATAAGAATACCGGAAATGTTGTAGATTTCTGGGAAGCAAAACAACCTGAAAAGAGATTTTTTGATGCCATTGAAAAAGCAATAAGTGAAGGAAACTAAAGATGAAAAAGTCTTTATTATGGATACTTCCGCTTATGTTAACTGCTGTCGTATCCGCTGGCGAACTTGAAATTGGATCGGATATACCGATGGCCAACATGAAAATGCCAGACGTAAGCGGTAAAACTGTGAGCCTGAATGACGCCAGAGGAAAGAATGGTCTGCTGGTGATTTTCTCCTGTAATACTTGTCCCTGGGTAGACAGATGGGAAGACCGTTACATCACGATCTCACAGAAGTTCCAAATAGAGGGTGTGGGCACCATTGCCATCAATTCCAATGAAAACACTCGCAACAGAGGTGACAGTCTGGACGACATGAAGAAACGTGCCAATAAAGCGAAGTACGACTTCTACTACACCATGGATGAAGAGTCAAAACTTGCTTCAGCTTTCGGCGCCACAAGGACCCCGCACATCTACCTTTTCAACAACGAGGGTAAACTGGTCTATCGCGGCGCCATTGATGATAATGCAAAAAAAGCAGAAAAGGTGAAAAAACCGTACCTGATTGACGCCTTTGAAGCCATGATTGCTGGTGTGGAGATAAAGACCACTTCTACCAAGGCACTGGGCTGTGGTATCAAGTTTGCCAACAATTAATACGTATGTAATAATGGAATTATGGAGCGATGGAGGAAGATTTACCTTAAATTTACAGGTTTCAGTTACTCCTTCAATTCTTCGGAGCGTAGCGCAGCCCGGTTAGCGCACCTGCTTTGGGAGCAGGGGGTCGGGAGTTCGAATCTCCCCGCTCCGACACAACATAAACCCCGCTTTAAGCGGGGTTTTTTATAGAAGTATGGATAGATTCAGGCACAAATCGAGGAGTTAGTCATGACATTCAAAACTTTTATTACCCTAATCTCCATATCTCTGACAACACTTTTTTCTCAAAGCAGCAACAGTCGCCCAGTCTCAACTTACTCCATCGTCGCCTACGATGAAGAGACGGGACAGTTAGGAGTAGCGGTCCAGAGTCACTGGTTTGCTGTAGGTCAACTGGTACCGTGGGCTAAAGCCGGTGTAGGCGCAGTGGTGACCCAGTCATTCGTCCGCGTTGAGTATGGCCCGGATGGACTCACTCTCATGGAAGAGGGTGTTTCAGCGGAGGACGCTCTGGCTCAACTCTTAGCAGATGATCCTCAGCAGGCAGTGCGGCAGGTCGCCATGATTGACGTCAAAGGCAGTGTTGCGGCTCATACTGGAGAGCGCTGCATCGATATGGCCGGGCATCAAGTAGGAAAAAACTTCTCCGTACAAGCTAACTTGATGGAGAAAAAAAGTGTCTGGCCGGCTATGGCAGAGGCATTCGAGAACAGTAACGGTAATCTCGCCGACCGCATGCTCGCGGCTCTGGAATCAGCTGAAGCCGAGGGTGGTGACATCCGCGGACGACAGTCGGCAACCATGCTTATCGTCTCCGGGAAACCTACAGGTATAGATTGGCAGGATATAGTCCTCGACCTGCGGGTTGACGACAGTCCGGAACCACTAGTGGAACTGAGGCGACTTTTGAGGATCCATAGAGCTTACGAACACGCCAACCAAGGTGATTATTTCATGGAAGAAAACTTGATTAACGAAGCCCTCGAAGAGTATCGATTGGCCGCCGAATTCTATCCGGAGAATGTGGAACTCCCCTACTGGTCCGCTGTGGCATTAGCGGGGATCGGACGCACGGAAGAAGCCCTGCCTATCTTCTACAGTGTCTTTTCTACAAATCCCAACCTGAGAACTATGACACCACGGCTGGTTAAAGCCGGTCTTTTGCCGGACGACCCAAAGCTTCTGGACATGATCATAAAACAGTAGAGTATGCCATATATGATAATTCCTTTTACTTGATTCACATGATCGAAGGCATAATATTCAAGCAGACAGGAGGTTAAACAAGAAATGCAAACAGAAATAGTAAAACGCTCAGAGTTTGAATCTTTCTTTGAAATAGAGACTCGATGGAAAGACATGGACGCATTGGGACACATCAACAATGCCACTTTCCTCACCTATCTAGAATCTGGTCGAATCGAGTTAGTAAAAAAATGGGATTTCAAGAAACCGCCGTTTATTCAAGCTTCTACTAAAATCGATTACCTCCACCAGCTTGCACATCCCGCCAGCTTGCACATCGGACAGAAAATCTCACGGGTGGGTCACAAGAGTTTCGACATCCTTACAGGTATCTTTGTGGCAGATGAAGAAGAACCTGTGGCTCAAGCAGTTACAACTTTAGTGGCTTTTGATTACGAGAGTCAGAAAACAATTCCGGTGCCGGAAGTTATCAGGCGAGATTTGAAAAACTAAAAAGCACCTTTTACTGCCGCCAGCAGGCGGTCAAATTCCTCCTCGTCATATCCTACAGACTGGTATAAGATCGTCCCTTCCCTTCCGATGAGATAAGTGCGAGGAATGAACATGGATGCAAACTTGCCGTATATTTTTCGCTCTGGATCAGCCGCTACTGGAAATGTGTACCCTTTATCTTTGACAAAATATGTTAACTCATTTGAAGAATGTTCCCGACCGATACCCAACAGAAGAAGTTCGCCATCTCCATAGGCTTCCCATACTTTGGATTGTAGATGCGGCATGGCTTCTAAACATGGGGCACACCAAGTTGCGAAAAAATCCAAAACGTAAACGTGTCCCCTCAGGTTTTGGGAAGTGTAAACAGTACCATCGGTAGTTGTGATAGTAAAATCGGGGACTATCTGTCCTACAGAAGTTAGAGTAGTGGCTGGATCAACTTCATCCTGAGATGGTAAAACAACCATCAAAATCATAATCAGAATTGTCAGATGACGCATGATATTACTCCTCTTCTCCCGGCTTTACTGATCGGCGCGTCTGCTTAAGTTCACCACGACGCCGTTTTTCTTCGAGACGTTTTTCTCTAATAGCCCTTGACGGTTGCGTTTTCTTCCGGCGAGTGGGTTCCTTCGCTGCCTCTCGCAGTAATTCAACAAATCGCTCCCGGGCTTCCTTCCTGTTCTGGCTCTGAGTGCGGTGATTCCGGGCATCTATCACCAAGACTCCCTCTTCAGTCATCTTGCTGCCAGCTAAAACTGTCAATCGATCTTTAATAGCGTTCGGCAAAGATGTGGAATTCATTACATGGAAGCGAAGTTGAACGGCTGTTGAGACCTTGTTAACATTCTGTCCGCCTGGACCGGATGAGCGGACGAATTTTTCTCCTAGCTCACCTTCATCAATAGTAATCTGATCGGTAATCTGAATAACGCCCATCTGCAGGGTTACTCCAAATATTTCTTTCGTTCCAGTCTGTGATCTCTGGCATCCTTGGCGATTTTCTTCGCCATTTCTTCATTAACACTGATGGATGACTTGATCTTCTTCATCTTGCTCTCCTCTTCCCGAAATCGCTTCTTGCTAAGCCAAAATCGAACGAAGACAGCAAAGAGGATAATGCCCACGGCATAAAAGAGAGCGAAATATGTAGGTGCCATCCCGATTAACTCCTCTGAAACAATTCTACGAAGGATAAACTGGAATCACAACAGGCATCATTCATCACTAATCCTCAGCGGTAAATTACCTCTCTTTTCCCTCAGCCAATTGATTCCCTTTAGAATCTCCGGTCGGCGAATGATCCGCTTCTCCAATCGATACTTTCCGGGGAACCAGATAAGCATCAGCCCAATGAGCATGGTGAGTAATCCCTGTCCAGGTATAAACAGCATGGTAAATCCAAGAATAAGAAATAACAGACCAAATGCTGTTCTTACTAATTGAACTACCAAAAGTATAGCCGGATGACTGCTAAAAGTCTTAGATGGCGGCTGCTTTTTGTGCAAAAAGTAGTCATCAGGAATACGACTCACTAGCCAAGGGATTACGGCAAGAGATCCGAAGAACATGACAACACTGAATAGACTTCCCCAGAGGAGTAGATTTTCCTGTTGACCAAGCCAATCAGTAACAGATTGCCATAATTCTGACATAGTATAAAGCTACGTTAATTCCTTGTATCGGAAGCAATTTATTGTATGGTCATTCACCATTCCAACGGCCTGCAAGTGAGCATAGCAGACTGTGCTGCCAAAGAATTTGAATCCCAACTTCTTCATATTCACACTTATCTTATCAGACAAAGATGATTTTGCCGGAATTTCATCAATTCTCTTCCAACGATTCACAATAGGGTGACCTTTTACAAAATTCCATAGATAATTCGAGAACGATCCATGTTGGTCCACCAGCTCCAGACATTTCTGAGCATTATTCACCGCTGCTCGAATCTTTAACTTGTTCCTGATAATTTCCTTATTAATCTGAAGCTCCAAGATTTTTTGCTCATCATATTCAGAGATTGTTTCCATGTCAAAATCATCAAATGCTTTGCGAAAATTGTCACGTTTCTTCAACACTATCTCCCAGCTCAAACCTGCCTGAAAGGTTTCCAATATGAGGAATTCAAACATTAATCTGTCTTCCCTAATAGGTACACCCCACTCTTCATCATGATATTTGACATAAAATGGTTTGTTCAGCGGTACCCAGCCACAGCGTTGTTTGTCCATAATAACAAATTTACGGTATGTTGCCCGTAATGTCGAATTGTCAATACGGAAACTATTAACCACTTACTGACTATAACTCTTCGAATGAGTAATATGACTCTATATTGAATTATTAACCTTAATATTTCATGGTCTCATGAATGAATCAGGTTAAATTTCACCATTGGTTGTTACTCAATTCAGTGAACTTTTTTCATATCACTGATATGAAACATGGTGGGGGTAGCTCAGTCGGTTAGAGCTCCAGGTTGTGGCCCTGGTGGCCGCGGGTTCGATTCCCGTCCCTCACCCAAATCAAAAGAATTAAGGGTAGTTAATAGCGACATCTTGAACTGAAATAATCGTAAACAGCATTAAAACTTAAAAGTTGAACGTACGTTGTAATCTCATTCTGTTTTTCCGTACCTTCTTACCAAGAACCTGATAAATCCGATATGCGTACTTTAACACGATATATTCTACAAAGCCATTTTCTTCCCTTCTTCTACGCTCTCCTTATTCTGATTTTTCTACTGTTTACCAATTTTCTTCTTAGGGCAGTGGATAGACTTCTGGGGAAAGGATTGCCATTTTCAGTAATCCTGGAATTCCTTTTTCTTAACACTGCATGGATTATTGCACTGGCTGCTCCCATGGCTGTATTGATCGCTACACTCATGACTTTCGGACGCCTTGCAGAAGATAACGAAATAACCGCTCTCAGTTCTACAGGTGTCTCTTACTTCAGAATGCTCTGGCCGGCTTTGGCATTCAGTATTTTGGTGGCTGTACCTCTCATGTATTTTAATAATGCTATTCTTCCAGGAATGAATCACCGAGCTAAAGAGCTTTCGCGGGATATTTATCGGAAGCGACCGGATATCAGTATCGAACCGGGTTATTTTGTGGATGACCTGCCGGATTACAATCTGATCGTTGGAGGAAAAAAGGGGAGAGAGTTTCAAGACGTCCGAATCTTCAGTAAAAAGAGCAAACCGACTCAAACGTTTATTCAATCCAATAAAGGAACCTTTTTAACAATGGATGATGCCATTCTTCTCAAACTGTTTGATGGTGAAATCCACGAACTCGACAGTGAGAACAAGGAAAATTACAGACGAATCATATTTGAAGAACATCACATAAAAGTCCCTGCGGAAGATATGGAACTTAAGCGAAGTGATACCAAACCGAAGTCAGATCGTGAAATGTCTGTCGAAATGATGCAGGATAAAATCACCTTTTACCAGGAAAAGGTTCAAAAAACTGAACAGAGAATTGTAAAGCATTTTAACAGCACCGACCCGGATTTGGTGCCACCCAATAGTTACGCAGAGGCGGTAACTATACTCACTGCCCGACAGGAAGAAATCAAAAATAACACTGAGTTGAATTTAAAAGAGCAGCGATCTCAAACTAGACGCTTCAGGAATCTATCTCAACGTGTAAAAGGAGATTATAGTCTCATCCAAGCTTATAGGAAGAGCATTAATCGATACTCCGTCGAGATTCATAAAAAATTCTCTATACCAGTGGCATGTATTGTGTTTGTTTTAATCGGTGCTCCACTTGGAATGATTACCAGAAAAAAAGGCTTTATTACAGCCATTACATTTAGTTTTGGGTTTTTTCTACTTTACTGGATGTTCCTTATCGCCGGTGAAGAATTCGCCGACCGCCTTCTACTGTCCCCAATCGCTGCCATGTGGGGACCAAACGCAATTTTAGGCTCGGTTGGCATTCTACTGATGTTAAAAGTCACAAAAAGTAAGGACATTCTCTTTACTCTTTTTGTAAGAAAAAAAAGCAAAAAGAGTAACCTTCAAGAGGATTCCTTGAGATGACGTTAACTCTAACAAAGATCGGCTCACTCATCGAACAATACACCAATGATAACATATCAGAGCAAGAGATGACATGGTGGCTGAAGACTGTCTACGAAGAAGGGTTGACTCATGAGGAGACAGATCTTGTCGTAAAAGCCATGCTCGATTCCGGTGCGACTTTCAACTTCTCACGTCTAGATAAATTCGTAGCCGATAAGCACAGTACAGGCGGAATTGGGGATAAGGTTTCCCTTGTGGTAGGACCTCTCATGGCTTCTGCTGGTCTTATTATTCCTATGATTGCAGGACGAAGTCTCGGCCACACAGGCGGCACACTGGATAAGCTCCAATCCATCCCCGGTTATAGAGATGATCTTTCCATGGCTGAATTCCAGAAAACGGTCTTGAACGTGGGTATCGTCATGAGCGGGCAGACAAAGGAAGTCTGTCCGGCTGACCAAAAAATGTATGATCTTCGAGATAGAACGGGCACAGTCAATTCCATCCCTCTCATTTGCGGCAGCATCATGAGTAAGAAGATTGCTGAAGGGATCCAGGGATTGGTGATGGATGTGAAAGTTGGGAATGGTGCCTTCATGAAAACTTTGGAAGAAGCTGCCATTTTAGGGAGTGAATTAAAACGGATTGGTGAACAATTTGGAGTTCATGTGGATATAGTACACAGCGACATGAACCAACCTTTAGGGCAAGAAGCTGGGCTTTGGAATGAAGTGACGGAAGCGCTTTCGTGCCTTCGGGGAGAAGGTCCTGACGATCTGAAAAAAGTTGTGCTGGAATTGGGTTCGAAATTATTGATCCAATCAGGAAAAGCAAGTTCTGTTGAGGAAGCAATTGAAATACAGACACAATTGATAAACACCGGTAAGGCGATGGAGAAGTTTGTGGAAATGGTTGCCGCACAAGGAGGGGATTCGTTAGTCGTAGAAAATCCTGACAGCTACCCAGCTCCTAATTACAAAGCCGAAGTTCTTTCTAACCAAGATGGTTTTGTAAATTCCATGGAAATGATTGATGTGGGCATTCTGGTGAACAGACTTACCATTCGCCATACAAACAATAAGCGATCACTCGAACCAACAGGTGGAATTCGATTCCTGGGGAAAATCGGTGATGCTGTGACTAAAGGCGAACCTTTATCAGTCTGTTTTGGCAGTAATGAGGATGAAGTGAATGGTGCTGCTGAAGAACTAGATTCACTAATCAAATTATCGGAAGAGCGTGTAGAACCACCACCGCTCTTATACTAATCGTAATCTGAGCGTCTCATCGGTCTGTTAGGATTGATTTTTCCATGAAGTTGGCAAACTACTGACGGTGAATATTTCTTTATAAAGTACTCTTTTTCCACTGGACAGTTCCGCGTTACTAAATCTTTTGTCTCCTGACAAATTCCTAACTGCACGATTCCATTTGGTTTATTGAATCCGGCATAAGGTAAACTTAGTGTATCATAAGTGGTCTGCATGAATTCTACCCACGCAGGAAGTGCTGCCTCACTTCCCATCTGACCGTCTCCAAGTGAAATTTGTGGAGGTCCATCTACTCCCATCCAAACACCTGCCGCCAATTGTGGCGTAAACCCGACGAACCAGGCATCAACCCAGTTTTGTGTGGTGCCGGTCTTACCGCCAGCTGGACGGTGGAATCCATCGTTCCACCAACTGACTTTCCGAGCGGTCCCCCTCCTGATAACGGACTGGAGAAGACTGGTCATGATAAATGCCGTCTCTTCACTCAACACCTCTTCACGCTTAGGGAAGTACTGAGCTATGGTTATCCCATAGCGATCCTCGATCTTTGTAATGGCCATTGGTTCGCAATAGATACCACCGTTGGCAAAGGTGGCATATGCAGAGACGATCTCAATAGGTTTGACCTCAGACGTGCCTAGAGCTATGGCGTCCACAGCTCGAAGAGGTGTAGAGATGTGCATCCGCTTGGCCATATCAGTCACTTCCCGTGGAGGTATAAAC
>Ga0208409_1001046_pt1 | contig 11626 bp, 16 predicted proteins | sample ETNtaG_29_FD_185784 | JGI IMG/M metagenome (GOLD analysis project Ga0208409, IMG submission 185784) | Marine microbial and viral communities from oxygen minimum zone, Eastern Pacific Ocean - ETNP201406SV201 (SPAdes) (version 2) | ecosystem: Environmental > Aquatic > Marine > Oceanic ...
AAGACAGAATGAATATAATGTAAGAACTTGGGAACATATAAAAGAGTATAGTAGAAATAAAACTAAAAATGATCCTAATTTTAGATTAACAAGAAATTTGAGAGGAAGATTATACAAAGTATTAAAAGGTTATAATAAATCAGCTAACACTATGAAATTAATTGGTTGTACGATTGAGGAATTATGGACTCATTTAGAATCTAAATTTGAACCGTGGATGACACGAAAAAATTATGGAAAAGGTGGTTGGGATGTAGACCATATTGAAGCGTGTTCTAAATTTGACCAAACCTATCCAGAACAACAACGTAAATGTTTTCATTGGAGTAATTTACAACCTATGGAGCATATTGCTAATATGAAAAAAGGAGCAAGATGAACAAAATAATACAAAAGATAGGAGTATGGCACTCCAAGATATTTGGATTTCTTTCTAAAAAAGCAAAGACTTCAAAGTTTTGGGCTATCTTATTAACACTCGCTGTGCTATACGAAATTGTAGAACACATAGTCTGGCCTATATTAGTGCCTTGGCTAGTGTACTTACAATGGTTTAAGTAATGGAAAATTACACCCTAGCCAGTTACCTTAAAGCAATTAACGAAACCAAGGAAAATCTATTAGATACAAATGATATTACTTGGGAAAAGAAATACCCACCCTTTGTAATTAACCGTTGTCTATCTATGTTCTATGATACTATAATGCATAGCAATGAAATGAACGGACTACACTTCTTACCAAAGCGTATGCAATTCCACTATTTTATAAATAGTATCAGAAAGAAAAGGCGATTTGGTGGGAAATGGCTATCACAAAAGAAAGTCAAAGACCTTGAGGTAATAAAAGAGTATTATGGATACAGTAATCAAAAGGCAAAACAAGCTCTTAACCTACTATCAGACGACCAGATTGATGATATACAATTAAGCCTGAAAAAAGGTGGGAGAAAAAGATGAGTGATGAAACTATAAGTTGGTCGCCTAGTGATATGCTAGAAGTGACTATCAAACAACCTGACGATTTCTTAAAAGTCAGAGAAACCCTAACAAGAATTGGTGTTGCGAGTAGAAAAGATAAAACACTATTTCAAAGTTGTCACATTTTACACAAACAAGGAAAGTATTACATAACCCATTTTAAAGAATTATTTGCTTTAGATGGTAAGAATTCTACCTTGTCGGAAAATGATATACAAAGAAGAAATACAATAACATTATTACTACAAGACTGGAATTTGGTAGAGGTTGTTAATGCCTCCCTAACTGAAAACAAAGCACCATTAAGTCAAATTAAAGTTTTACCATTTAAGGAGAAGGCCGAATGGACTTTGGTAGCTAAATATAATATAGGCAAAAAACCAGAAGATTTAAAAGATAGTAAAAATGCAAGTCCAAAAGTTTAACGATTACTTAACAGAAGCCAAAACACCTGAAAAGATAAGATTTCTTATTGTTTCAGATGAACCGGAAGATGATAAGAATTTCCATACAGCAAAGAATTTAGTTAAAGAAGCCTTGAAGGCTGGTCATGAGGCATATATTTACCGTAATACCGGTGGTTATACTACCCATGAAGATGTATTAAGATTCCATAACAAAGATGATAAGAAAGGATTTCCTGTATCTGCTTTAGATACGGTTGCCCTTATAAGAGGTTCAGTTGTCCGTAAAGATAGTTGGATGGACTTAGTATCACGATTGGAAAAACACAATATTTGTGTTGTTAATTCTAGGACAGCCATAAACATATGTGCTGACAAATATAGAACTTCATTAAGACTATCCGATTATGGTGTTAAACAACCTACATCCGTTTTGATTAATGACCCCGAAGAATCAATGAAGGCAGTTGAACAATTGGGGGAAAAGTTTCCAATTATTTTAAAAACATTAAGAGGTAGTAAGGGTGTTGGAGTATTGTTTGTTGAATCAGAAATATCTTTAGATAGTATTGTACAGGTACTTTATAAACAAGATGAGGACGCTGACCTATTAGTACAACAGTATGTTAAAACAGATTATGATATAAGAGTTTTAGTATTAGGTGGTAAAGTACAAGCAGTTATGAGGCGTGATGTTGTTCCTGGTGATTTTAGAAGTAATATATCCCAAGGTGCCAAACCAAAAAGTTTTAAATTAACTGAAAATGAAATAGAAGAATGTTTAAAAGCTGCTAAGGCAGTTAATGGTGTATGGACGGCAGTTGATTTTATACCTGCCAAAGATAGAGTAAAAGATTATCCTTATATCATTGAGGTTAATTCTTCTCCAGGTACAGAGGGAATTGAAGAAGCTAGTGGACAAAATATAAGTAAAGAAGTTATTAAACACTTTTCAGATAAAAAGAATTGGGTAAAAGTACCATCTGAATGTGGATTTAAAGAAGTGGTCACAATTAAACCGTTTGGTGAGATTGTGGCAAAATTTGATACAGGTAATTCCGGCATGCCAGTTATTCATGCAGATAAACTGAAAATAAATGGCAACAAGGCTACCTGGTCACTATTAAGTAAAACAATTACAAGTGATATAATTCGTACAGAAAAAATATCAGTTGGTGGTTTAAGAGATTACGAAGAAAAAAGATATGTAGTAAGTTTAGATGTAGAATTTGCAGGTGGACTTTATACAGATATTGAATTTACCCTAGATGATAGGGAAGATAAATCTCCGATTTTGTTTGATAGGGAATTTATGAACAAACTAAATGTGATGGTTAATCCAAACAGAAAGTATGTGATTACCACAAAATATAGTTTAGATGATGACAAGAAAGGAGATAAAAAATGAGTATAAACGGAAAAGTAAAATGGTTTAATGCTACCAAAGGTTTTGGTTTCATAGCCAGAGAAGATAATGAAAAAGATGTTTTCGTACACCATTCAGCAGCTAGAGAAGCAAATTTAGAACTGAATGAAGGTGACGCAATATCTTTTGAAATTACTGAAACGCCTAAAGGCAATTCAGCAATAAACTTACAAAAAATATAAGTTAGATTAAGGAGATAGCATGAAAAATGTGAGAGTGATACGGTTACAAACCGGCGAAGATGTTATTGCTGACCTTGAAGAAGGTTCAGAACTACATACTTTAAAGAAAGCCTTTGTAATTATTCCAATGCAATCCAAACCAGGTCAACCTGTACAATTAATGATGACCCCATATATGCCGTATTCGGCAGATGATGAGGTTGTGATTGCAAAGGATAAAGTGGTTACAATTGTTAAACCTAAAAAGGATATACTTAATTCTTACGAACAGAATACAAGTAGCATTCTAACACCTCAAAATAAAGGACTTATTACCGAAACAAAATTGCCTAGCAAGTAATGGTAAGAGTCAATTTTATAAGAGATACCGAAAAGTTATCGGTAGATGTTCCAGTTGGTCGTACCATCATGGAAGCGGCTAAAGAACTAGATTTGCCTGAAATACCGGCAGATTGTGGTGGCTGCTGTGCGTGTGCGACTTGCCATATTCATGTAAAAGATGTACAATGGCAGGACAAACTAAAAATTGATGAGGATTCCTTGGAAAAGGAATTGTTAGAAACAAAAGATGGTTATATTGAAGGCGAGTCCAGATTGTCTTGCCAGATATATTTAACTAATGAATTAAATAATGTGACGGTGAAATTAAGAAATAATGAACTTCTATAAAAATGTAATTGAACATAAAGGTAAACTTTTAATTCGTGGTGTTTTAAATGGAAAAGATTATAAGGATACAATAAATTTTGGTCCTACTCTCTACGCCCCAACAAAAGAACACTCCCAATATAAAACTTTACAAGGTCAGTACCTAAAACCTCTTGAATTTACCAGTATTAATGCTGCTCGTAGATTTCGTAGAGATGTAGCTACTGATAATTCTCCAGTTTATGGTCTTGAAAGATACCATTATCAATATATTGGTTCAGAATATCCCGAAGATATAAAATGGGAAAAAGAATATATTAAAATCTTCACACTTGATATAGAAACAACTTGTGAAAATGGATTTCCAGATGTAGAAAATCCTATTGAAGAGTTGTTATGTATTACAGTAAAAAATCAATCAAACAAATCCATCATTACCTGGGGTGTTGGTAAATTCACAACCGACCGTACAGATATAACTTATATTGAATGTAAGAATGAAAAACATTTAATAATGGAGTTTATGAAATTTTGGTTGAAGAATTATCCAGATGTTATTACAGGATGGAATACCAAGTTTTTTGATTTACCTTATTTAATGAATAGAATAAAATTTTTGGTTGGTGATAAAGTTGCTCAAAGAATGTCACCTTGGAGTTTAATTGACAAGTCAGAAATAGTTGTAAGAGGTAGACCACAAACTTATTATAAACTCCTTGGTATTTGTATGTTAGATTACCTTGATTTGTATAGATGGTTTATTCCAACAAGACAAGAAAGTTATAGATTAGATTTCATTGGAGAATTAGAACTTGGTCATGGTAAACATCCAAATCCTTATGAAACATTTAAAGAATTTTACGAACAAGATTTCCAAAAATTTGTAGATTATAATATTCAAGATGTGGAAATTGTTGACTCATTGGAAGATAAGTTAGGTTTAATTGACCTATCTTTGACCGTTGCATATGAATCCAAAGTAAACTATGATGACATATTTTCACAAGTTAGAGTTTGGGATACCTTGATTGCAAATCATTTGATGAAAAAGAATATTTGTGTACCACCTCGTGAAGAACATCAAAAGGATACCAAGTATGAAGGTGCTTATGTTAAAGACCCCGCTTTAGGAATGCATGATTGGATTGTTTCATTTGATATTAACTCACTATATCCACATATCATTATACAGTATAATATATCACCTGAAAAACTTATTGGTACATCACCTGAAAGTGTTAGTGTTAATAAAATGTTGAAAAAGAAGGTTGGATTAGACTTCCTAAAGACACAGGACGCTTGCCTTACACCAAATGGTGCAATGTTCAAGAGAGATAGTCAAGGCTTCTTACCTGAAATGATGGAGAGTATGTACAAGGACCGTATTGTTTTCAAGAAAAGAATGCTTAAGGCCAAAAAACAATATCAGAAGACTAAAACTCCTGAACTTAAAAAAGAAATTTCTAGGTGTAATAATATTCAATGGGCAAGGAAGATTGCTTTGAATTCGGCTTATGGTGCAGTTGGCAATCAATACTTTAGATATTATGATGTAAGACAGGCTGCTGGTATTACAACAGCAGGACAATTTATTATTAGGTTTATAGAAAGAAAGGTTAATGATTATTTAAACAGTATTTTAAATACAGAAAAGACGGATTATATTGTTGCGTCTGATACAGATTCAATTTATGTAAGATTTAAGGACCTTGTAGAACATACTTGTAAAGGTAAATCCAACGAACAAATTTTAAATTTTTTAGATAAGGTGTGTGAAAATAAATTAGAACCATTTATTGCAGAATGTTTTGATGAACTTGGTGATTATTCCAATGCATTTAAGAATGCTATGGTAATGAAACGAGAAGTTATTGCTGATAAGGGCATATGGGTTGCCAAGAAAAGATATATGTTAAATGTATTAGATGATGAAGGTGTTAGATTAGCACAACCAAAATTAAAACTTATGGGTATTGAAGCAGTAAAATCTTCTACACCACAAGTTTGTCGTGTTAAGATTAAAGAGGCGATTGAAGTAATTATGTCCAAAGAACAAACTGATTTACATAAATTGGTTGCAGAGTTTAGAAAAGAATTTATGAAATTGCCAGCAGAAGCTATTGCTTTTCCTAGAAGTTGTAATAATGTTAAGAAGTACCGTGACCATAGTAATATCTTTATCAAAGGTACACCAATCCATGTGAAAGGTGCTTTGATATACAATTATCAGATACAAAAATTAGGTTTAAAAAACAAATATCCTTTTATACAAGAAGGTGATAAGATTAAGTTTATTAAATTGGTGCCGGCAAATCCATTTAAGTTTGATGTGATAAGTTATATAACTTCATTACCACCTGAATTTAAACTACAAGATTATATTGATTATGAAACACAATTTGAAAAAACTTTTACTGACCCTATGAGATTTATTCTTGACGCAATAGGTTGGAAGTCAGAACCACAAGCAAATTTGGAGGCATTTTTTGGATAATCATATTAATTTAGAACCTGGCAAAAAGTACGGTGTGATATATGCAGACCCACCATGGCATTTTAAAGTAAGGTCGGATAAAGGTAAAGGTAGAAGTCCTGAAAATCATTATCCTCTTATGAGTTTAGATGAAATTTCTAAAATGAATGTACAATCTATATCATTACCTGATTCAGTTTTATTATTATGGGTATGTGACCCTATGTTAGACCAAGCATTTAAAGTTATTAAAGATTGGGGTTTCAATTACAAGACAGTTGGATTCACATGGGTAAAAACAAATAAAAATACATTAGGATTTTTTACTGGTTTAGGATATTGGACTAGAGGTAATCCTGAAATGTGTTTATTAGCTACAAGAGGTAGACCAAAAAGAAAATCAAAGGGTGTTAACCAATTAATTATATCACAAAGACAAAGGCATTCACAGAAACCTTTAATTTATAGAGATATAGAACAACTTGTGGATGGACCTTATATTGAATTGTTTGCTAGACAAAAACCAAAAGAAGGTTGGGACTATTGGGGGAATGAAGTATGATGGAATTAATAGGAGTAGGATTATTATTTACCTTGTTTATGGTAATAGTATTTGTAATACCAATATGGTTATTAATGAAATGGAATGATGAAGACCCTAAATAAAAACGAAGCACTACATTGTGCCAATATTTTTAACGATTACTTTGGTCAGTTTACTAGAATAGACCAGTATATGCGTGACCAAAAGATGGCACAAATAGATACTATACCAACTCCACTTCCAGGTATGGGTCTGGATACGGAGATGTTTGACGATTTTACTATGTCGCCAGAAGATATGGATTTGGAAGTTATTGAACTAGGTAACCACACATGGGACACCTGTATTAATTTGATTTCAAGTCATAGTAATATGGTAAGTATTCCAGGTAAAGCATTAAAATTGGCCGTTAAAGAAAAGAATACAGGCAAGTATATTGGGTTTATAAGATTTGGTTCGCCAGTTATCAATATGAAACCTAGAAATATTTTATTAGGAAATATACCAGACTTACCAACATTTAATAAGACTGCCATTATGGGATTTGTAATAGTACCTACACAACCATTTGGTTTTAATTACCTAGGTGGTAAACTATTAGCAGCCTTATGTTGTTCACATGATGTTAGAAAAAAATTGAATGAAAAATATGATATGAATTTGGTGATGTTTGAAACAACAAGTTTATATGGTAACAGTAAACAAGCAAGTCAATATGATGGTATGAAACCTATGTTAAGATATAAAGGTTTAACTGATAGTGATTTTATACCTATGATACACGGCAAACCATTTAAAGATTTACAAAACTATGTTGAGAGTAGAACTGGACATTTAGTTAAAGAGGACGCCTCTAGTAGAAAATTAAAATTAACAAATGCAATTATAGGTTTAATCAAAAGGTCTATAGATGGTGATGATTTAACTGCCTTCAATACTACAATTACCAATGCGAAGAAGTTAACAGAACAAAAAAGATACTATGTATCTAACTATGGGATTGAGAATTATATAGATATAGTAAATGGTAAAACAGATAAGATTGTCAAAGCACCTAATTATGATAGGTTTACTGACAATGAACTGATAATATGGTGGAAAAAACACGCAACCAAAAGATTTAATAAATTAAAGGAAGATGGTCGTTTAAGAAACGATTTAGAAGTCTGGACTAGAGATAGCCAGATAGACATAATAAGATAAATATGGATGAAATTAACAATATATAGAAGATATAATGAGTATATTAGTCACAACTTTTCTTACCAGGAGCTTGACAATGTTAGAAAACTCCTGTATATTAACAATATAAAATGGTATACGATAAGTTATACAGATACGGAGTGGATAGAATATGAAAGATTTTCTAAAAGACATAATTAAAACAACAGGCAATGAGTATGCTACACTAGCAAAAGATGGTGTTGCTGGCGGTGATGTTAATACTTTTATAGATACAGGTTCATATTCCTTTAACGCTCTACTTTCAGGTTCAATTTACGGTGGTTTACCAGGCAACCGTATCACAGCAATTGCTGGTGAGGCGGCTACAGGTAAAACTTTCTTTGCATTAGGTGTAGTGAAAAGTTTTTTAGAAATGGATAAAGACGCTGGTGTAATATTTTTTGAATCAGAAAATGCTATATCAAAAGATATGGTTGAGAGTAGAGGTGTTGACAGCACAAGATTAGTTGTAATGCCAGTTGCAACAGTACAAGAATTCAGAGCACAATCAATAAAAATTTTAGACAAATACATAGAACAACCAGAGGGCAATAGAAAACCAATGATGTTTGTATTAGATAGTTTAGGTATGTTATCTACTACAAAAGAAATGGAAGACACAGCTGCTGGTAAAGAAACAAGAGATATGACAAGGTCACAAATTGTCAAATCCACATTCAGAGTTTTAACACTTAAATTAGGCCAAGCAAAAGTGCCTATGATAATGACCAATCACACCTATGATGTGATTGGTTCCATGTTCCCACAAAAAGAAATGGGTGGCGGTTCAGGTTTGAAATACGCTGCTTCAACAATCATCTATCTTGGTAAACGAAAAGAGAAATTGGGTACCGAGGTTATTGGAAATATTATTCATTGTAAAATATATAAATCAAGAATTACTAAAGAAAATGCTAAAGTGGATGTTAAGTTAACCTATAAAGAAGGTCTTGATAGACATTATGGACTTTTAGAACTTGCTGAAGAGGCAGGTATCTTTAAGAAAGTATCTACAAGATTTGAAACACCAGACGGTAGCAAAGTATTTGGCAAACAAATAAATGATAACCCCGACAAGTATTTTACAAAGGAAATATTAAAACAAATTGATGAATATGCCCAAACAAAATTCACCTACGGACAAGACGAATAAAAGATATACCTTTGCCCAAAAAGAAGGCACAGATTATTCTTGTATAAAAATTACAGAGGGTAAATACAAAGATGTTATTTACCATTACGGTAGGGTTGCGTTTGCACCAGAGTCAGAGAAAAAACCTGACGGCAAACTACCAATGAAATTTGATTACACAATAGATAAAAATCCCAATGATTTAGATTTACTTGAAAACCAAAAGTTTATCAATTATATTGGTGATATTTTGATTGAATTATTAGAGGAAAAATTAAAAGATGGCACAGCAATCCAGCAATAAAAATTATATTAATGTTTATGATGATGTATTAAATGCTGGTCAATGTCAACATTTGATTGAGAAGTTTGAAGATTCAAAACAACAATGGACTAAAACAGAACTAGAAGGCCATAGGTCTTTTACAGAAATTAATATAAATTTACATACAGATTGGCAAGAATATGTGGACTTATTATATAAAACATTGAGACCATATGTTAACAAGTATCGTGAAGATAATAAGATAGATATTCCAAAACAATGGCCAGAAAAATTTGGGTTTGAACAAATCCGTTTTAAGAAATATGAACCTAATGGTAAGGATTTCTTTGATGAACATGTTGATGTTCTGGACTATGCAAGTGCAAAAAGATTTCTTGTATTCTTTTTATATTTAAAAGATAATAAAGGTGGTCATACATCTTTTCCTGAATATGATTTGAAAGTTGAACCAAAGGCAGGTAGATTATTAATGTTTCCGCCTTTGTGGACTTATAAACATATAGGACATAAACCAATAGAAGAACCAAAATATATAGTAGGGAGCTATCTACATTATACCTAAAATGACACAGCCATCCAGAATTGAACAGACAATAATCTCTAGTTTATTCTTTAAAGAAGAGTACACTAGAAAAGTTTTACCTTTTATCAAAGAAGAGTATTTTGGTAATCGTGTAGAACAATTATTGTATGGTGAAATTTTTAAATTTATTACAAAGTATAATAATCTTCCTACAAAAGACTCTATTCTAATTGAACTTGGTCAAAGAAGAGATATTAATGAAGAAGAATTAGACCATATAAAAGATTATGTTGTTAAGATAGAAGATACCGAGGCAGATGAACAATGGTTAACAGAAACTACAGAGAAATTTTGTAAAGACCGTGCCGTTCATAATGCAGTATTGAGTGGTATTAAAATATTAGATAAGAAAGATAAGACAAGAACACCAGAGTCTATACCCCATATTTTATCAGAGGCATTAGCAGTATCATTTGACAAGTCAGTTGGTCACGATTATATACAAGACGCTGATGAAAGATTTAAATTTTACCATACAAAAGAGAAGAGATACCAATTTGATTTGGATTATATGAATAGAATTACCAAAGGTGGTGTTCCAAGTAAGACATTAAACATTGCATTGGCAGGTACAGGTGTTGGTAAGTCTTTGTTTATGTGTCATGTTGCTTCAAGTTATTTACTACAAGGTTTAAATGTATTGTATATTACTTTGGAGATGGCAGAGGAAAGAATTGCAGAAAGAATAGACGCCAACTTATTAGATGTTACAATGGAAGACCTCCATGATATGCCTCAACAATTATATGAAGGCAAGATTACCAAGTTAAGAGAAAAGACACAAGGCCAATTAATCATTAAAGAATATCCAACAGCGGCTGCTCATAGTGGTCACTTTAAAGCTTTGATGAATGAATTGGCACTAAAGAAATCCTTTAGACCGGATGTTATCTTTATAGACTACCTGAACATTTGTGCTTCAAGTAGATTTAAGGGTGGCAATATTTCATCATACTTCTATGTCAAGGCAATTGCTGAAGAGCTAAGAGGTTTGGCTGTAGAATTTAATGTACCAATATTTTCTGCTACACAAACAACCAGAACTGGTTTTGTTAGTACAGATATTGGACTTGAAGATACTGCTGAATCTTTTGGTTTACCAGCAACTGCCGACTTCATGTTTGCTTTAGTTTCAAATGATGAATTAGAACAATTAGGTCAAATGAAAGTTAAACAATTAAAGAATAGATACAATGACCCTAGTATAAACCGTTCCTTTATTGTTGGTGTTGATAGGTCTAAAATGAGATTGTATGATGTAGAACAAAGGGCTCAAACAGATTTAGTTGACGCAAATCAAAAAGATGGTAAAGAGGACGCTTACGATAAGTTTAGTGATTTTAAAGTATGAAACAAATGATAACAAGAAATGACAAAGAAGAAGATAATAAAATATAATAATAAATCATATACCTTTCATAAGGACGAAGATGGACATATTCATCCATCAGGTGAAGATTATGAATCAGCAGAATATTTAATTGAGAATAGAGGAGCTGTGGTAGAGTATATTGTAAAAAAAATGAATTATCAATTACCAAAAAAAGAAATTTGTTGCTTGTGTAATAGAGAAGTGAAAAAAGAGAATTTAAAAAAATATAGAAAGATTGTGGAGAGATATGGCCTTTATGTGGGATAAAATAATGTATAACTGTATCTATCATTGGATAGAAAAAATAGCCAGTACAATAAGTGTATGGGCGTGGCATAAAAGAGAAAGACTTTTACGAAAAGTACGAAAAGG
>Ga0208409_1001047_pt1 | contig 11618 bp, 10 predicted proteins | sample ETNtaG_29_FD_185784 | JGI IMG/M metagenome (GOLD analysis project Ga0208409, IMG submission 185784) | Marine microbial and viral communities from oxygen minimum zone, Eastern Pacific Ocean - ETNP201406SV201 (SPAdes) (version 2) | ecosystem: Environmental > Aquatic > Marine > Oceanic ...
GTAATGCCAGGTTCGCATTCGGTCGCATTCACAAGCAATGTGTGGCAATTCTCTGATAGTTGCACCTTGGTATGGGTAGGGAAGCCCGCACCTCCCATTCCGATAATTCCTGAGACACGGATTTTATTGTAAATAGTTTCAGACGTACAAAGTTCGTAATGCTCAGTACAACCAATACTGGTATCTACCCAATCATCCTTCCCATCAGATTCAATGGTAATACATAGAGATTTGAGGCCAGACTGGTGAGCCATTACTTGTTCATCTATGGCAACCACTTTACCAGAAATAGAGGCATGCACCGGGGCGCAACGTGCATCATCAATTGTAGCAATCACTTGTCCTGTTAGGACATGTTCGCCAACACCCACAATTGGCTTTGCTTGCTCACCAATACGTTGTTGCATAGGCAAAATGACTTTATCGGGCAAAGGTATTCTAATCAAATCAATTTCTTCGGTTGGATATGGATTTTCCAACTTCAAGCCACCTTTGAATACCAACTTAGACATGAGCTAACTCCACTATGTCAGGAATATAATTTCTAACAGTGGTCTTAATCTCAACCATTTCAATACAGTCGACAGGACACACTGGTATGCATAAATCGCAACCCGTACATTCCTGAGCAATAACGGTTGTCATTACTTTCGAAGAGCCTACAAAAGCATCAACTGGACATGCCTGAATGCACAACGTGCAGCCAATACAAACATCTTCGTCAACTACAGCAACTCGTTTTGGTTCGGGCTCGCCGTACTCTTCATTAAGCGGCATTGTTTCTATATTTAACAGTTCTGCCAATGCATCCACCCCCTCTTGCCCACCTGGTGGACATTGATTGATTTCTGCTTCTCCTTTAGCTATTGCTTCTGCATAAGGTCTGCAACCTGGGAAGTCACATTGGCCGCATTGGGTTTGTGGCAAAATAGCATCAATCTGATCCACCAACGGGTTGCCTTCAACCCTATATCTAATTGCAGCGTAACCTAAACCTAGGCCAAATAATAGAGCTAACAATGAAAGAGTAGAGGTTGCCTCAAACATTTGCCAATCCAACAAATCCCATAAATGCCATTGACATCAATCCAGCGGTAATAAGTGCAATTGGGATACCTTGAAAGATTTCTGGAACATCGGCAGATTCAACTCTTTCTCTAATCCCAGCAAAAAGTATTAAAACAAATGAAAAACCAACTGCAGCACCAAAACCGTATACAGCAGACTGAAGAAAACTGTTGCTTGCACCAATATTTAACAGAGCAACGCCAAGAACGGCGCAGTTCGTAGTGATGAGTGGTAAAAATACCCCTAAAGATTGATGCAGAACGGGTGATGTCTTATTAACTACGAGCTCTGTAAATCCAACGACTGCAGCGATAGTTACAATGAACGCTATGGTTCTCAAGTATTCTAGTTCCAAGGGCACCAACAAATAGGTGTTTATAAGATAGCTGGTGATGCTCGCCAAGGTTAGGACAAAGGTTGTAGCGAAACCCATCCCTATGGCGGTATCCATTTTTTTCGAGACCCCCATAAAAGGACAAAGGCCTAAAAACTTTACAAGTACAAAATTGTTAACCAAAATTGTACTAATTAGGATTAAGAAGTACTCGTTCATAATTGGGGCAATTTTAAACTAATTACACTGTCCAATTCTTTGTTATATATTGATTCCTACCAAAAGAAATATTGTTACAGACCGTCTCTTGCAAGTAATATAAATGTACCATTGTGAACACTTCAATTTAACTGATAGAGACAACTATCGTCATACTACCTGCAATCAGATAAGAAATTAAAACTTTTCTTTCATTCCTGAATTATTTGCTGCTGCCTGATAACAAATACTGAAGCCATTAGAGTAATCGATTTCATCAAAGTTTTCATAATCATCCAGCAGTTTATAGCTAGTAACACCTGCTCTTAGCATAAACTGTAGTTGATCTATATGCGCATTCACACCAATGATTTCCCCCGAATACTTCCATCTTTTACTTAACAGGTATGCATGAGAATAGCCTCTCCCATCATCAAAATTATTAAAGTCAAGTGCAATTATTACTATTTTATCCAGACTATCTTTAAGTAATCCCACATCATCTGTAGGCTTAACTATGATTCCAACTCCTTTGTTAGATAAGGAATCAATGCTTTCAAGCCATTTCTCAACCGTCACAAGCTGTACGCTTTCATTTTTGCTATTCACAACACTAGTCATTTCAATGTCTTCAGTCATACACTCTCTCCTTAAATGGCGCTAGTCCTATTCTTTTAAAGACCTCTTTGAATTTTTCCTCTTCATCACGATTTTCTAGATAAACATTGACAATGTTTTCGATTGCATCAACGATTTCATCACCGCAAATAGAGCGGCCTAATTTTTTCCCAATTACAGTTTCATTTAATGTTTCACCGGCAACAGTAATCTGATAAAACTCGACATTATTTTTCTTCATTCCTAGCAAGCCAATATCAGCTATATGGTGGTGTGCACATGAATTTTCACAGCCAGAAATGTTGATATTTAAATCACCGATATCAAGCATCTTGTCCATGTCGTCAAAACGCTGTTGAACTCTCGTTGCAATAGGAATTGAGGCAGCTTTCGCTAAGTCACAGTAGTCATTCCCAGGACAAGCTACAATCTGGGCCAATGTACCCTGGTGAGGACTTGCTAAACCATGCTCTTCAAGAGATTGCCATAAATCAAATACCTGATCTTTTCGCACATGTGGAAAAACAATAGATTGCCTTTTTGTAGTTCTCAAATAGCTATTACTGTACTGGTCAGCTAGATCCGCTAAGATTCTCATCTGCTTTGATGTCACGTCACCTGGCGATGAACCTTGCTTGGTTAATGAAACATTGACGATACTGTAGCCTGAGAGTTTATGCGCACGCACATTGTTCTTTTTCCAGATACTGTAATTGAAATCAACCGGTTCTTCAAATCGGTCAATCTCCAATGGCTTAACCGGCAAAGCAAAATCTTTTTCAAGTTGAGCTAGATGGTTAATATTTAATTTCAGTTCAGGGTCATTTTTGGTATGTTTCCAATCCTCATCAACCAACCGTGAAAATTCAGCAGCCCCTAATTCTTTTACTAAAAACTTAATACGCAGACGTTTTATGTTGTCACGACGACCCTTTAAGTTGTACACACGCATTACCGATTCGAGATAACTTAGAATGTCTTCAACTGGAACAAATGAAGCTGTTTCAGCGCCAATCACTGCAACAGCACCAAGTCCGCCACCAACATAAACGCTAAATCCTAATTCTCCTTTATCGTTACGCAATAATCGCAACCCAAGGTCATGGATTCTTAGAGCTGTTTCATCTAGTTTTGCTCCATTGACTGCAATCTTAAATTTGCCTGGGAGCCAAGAAAACTCAGGATGTAAATTAAACCATCGACGAATCAACTCACAGTATGGTCGAGCGTCAGCAATCTCACCCTCTGTGAGTCCTGATAATGGATCAGCAGTAATGTTACGGGTAGTCTTGCCACTTGTTTGAATGGCATGAAGGTCTACACTTGATAATTCACGCAAGAGGTTCGCTATTTCTGCAATCTCAATCCAGTTGAACTGTATATTCTGACGGGTAGTGAAGTGGCCAAAACCACGGTCATACTTGTCAGCCACGTCAGCGAGAGCTATTAATTGTTTTGAGTTCATTACGCCGTAAGGAATGGCTACACGCAACATATGTGCATGCAACTCCATATAAACACCATTTCTTAACCTTAGACTTTTGAATTTAGCGTCATCTAAATCACCGACTAAGTATCTTTTTAACTGTTTCTCAAACTGATCAACTCTTTCAACAAGAAACTGAGTGTCATCTGTATTGTATTTGTACATACTTTTATATCAATTTATAAGTAAGGTAAATTATAGTAACATTTTCTATTATTTTGTTTTTCATAGAAAAAAAGAATCTTATATGCTGTTATAATCTAGTTTAGTAGAAAAAAAATTTATTATTTTCAATTATTGTAAGAAACATTTATGGATGCAATCGATATCAGGCTACTTAAATTACTGCAAAATAATGCAGAAATGACAATCCAGAGTTTGTCAAAAGAAGTCCACCTCTCTACAACGCCATGCTGGAAACGCATTAATCAGCTCAAAAAACTTGGTTATATTAGCAAGACAGTTTCTCTAATTGACCGCAAAAGAATCGGATTAAAGGTTACCACTATGGTATTTGTCACTGTCAATACTCATGACCCAGAGAAGTTAAGACTCTTCGCAAGAACAATCCAGGAGCTGCCAGAAGTAATAGAATGCTTTCGTATGAGCGGTGAAATTGACTATATATTGAAGGTTGTTGTTAACGATATCGATAGTTATGATAGTTTTTATAAGCGCTTAATCGAAAAAGTTCATTTTCTTAAAGTGACATCACACTTTGCAATAGAGGAAATCAAAAGTACAACTGAAATACCTCTCGATCATCTGGAAAAATAAGTCCTGTGATCAAGCTAGTTAATAAGCAACCTAGAAAAACCAATTAGACAAACCAAAATCAGAACACCGCCTATCCAGCGTTTAAATCTTTGGTCATTTTCCATAATTTTGTCATGTACTTTCAGTCCAATAAAGTGTCCTACAGCAGCTGCAGGAATCAACATCAATGCAGATTGCCAGTCAACATAAACACCGACCGTTATAAAGGCCGTCATCTTGATCGTTACCAAAAAAAACCACAGCACAAACAAAGTGTTACGTAATTTTTCTTTGGCAATATGTCGCATATAGACGGCAACAATTAGAGGCGCTCCGGTAAGAGAGGTGCCTGAAATATACCCACCCAGAGTCAACAACAAGTTATCGACCCATTTTTTTTGCGAACTAATTGGACTATCAAAAATCCAAGTTATTGCATAAAAGCAAGTAATTAAATAAACAATTACAGTCATGACTTCCGCTGGCAAATTAATTAGACCGATAACTCCTAACAGTTTTGCTGGCAAAATCCAAGGAAGTGATCTTCTTAGGTAGCTCCAGTCAACCTTTTTTAATGCTTTTGAAAGAGAGATTCCTGAAAAAAACAATAAATGAATCCCAATAATTGGCAGCCAGTCGATAGGTGATCCGCCCACCAACATCATTAAAGGTAAACCTAAGGCAGCGCCACCAAAACCCAGGCCTGTTCTGACAAAACCTGACCAACAAAAAATTAATGCCACAAAACTTAATTCTAGGGATGTAAAGTTCATGAATTATTACTGTTACGCCGTTAGGATAAAAACGACATTATATTGAAATCTGAGAAGTCTAATAAATAAAAGCGACTATGATTTAAGCGCCTTTGCCAATTGTTTTGCGCTCTTTTTAGCTAAATCGGCATCATTGCATTCCACCATCACACGAACTATAGGCTCGGTACCTGAAGGCCTGATAAGGACACGACCATTTTTTCCTAGTCCAGAATTGACAGTTTTTAAGACCTTATTAAGGCCACTATGATTGTCCAAATCGAGTTTGCCATTTGTCTTAACGTTGACAAGCGTCTGAGGGAACTTTTTCATTTCACTTTTAAGCTCATGGAGTGTATTATCAGTCTTGCATATAATATCCAGAACTTGCAAAGCAGAAATAATTCCATCGCCAGATGTGGACTTGTTTAGACAAATGATATGGCCTGAACCTTCGCCACCAAGAACGGCCTTATTGGATCTCATTTCCTCCATCACATAACGGTCTCCAACATCCGCCTCTATGAATTTAATATTGAGTTTAGCGAATGCTTGACGCGCACCTAGGTTAGTCATTTTTGTGCCAACCACTGTTTTTGATTTGAGTCTCCCTTTTGCTTGCCAGGCTTTGGCAATAATAAACAATATCTCGTCGCCATCTACCACCTCACCAGTGTGATCAACCATTGCAACGCGGTCACCGTCGCCATCAAAAGCAATACCTAAATCTGCTTCACATTTCACTACCTCTCGCTGTAGATGTTTAGTATCTGTGGATCCACAATTAAGGTTAATGTTGTAGCCATCTGGCTGATTATTAATCATAATAACTTCAGCGCCCAATTCAGCAAAGACGTTTTGAGCAATGTGGTAGGTTGCACCGTTGGCGCAGTCGATGACAATCTTTAATCTTGCAAGGTCAGCGGATCGATTAAATGTCGACTTACAAAATTCAATATAGCGACCTTGGGCTTGGTCGTGTCTAACCGCCTTACCTATACTTGCTGTATCAACACTAACCATGGGGGTAGATAATTTTTCTTCTATGGCTTGCTGTGTTTTGTTGTCTAGCTTAAATCCCTTGTTTGAAAATAATTTGATTCCATTATCTTGAAAGTGGTTATGTGAAGCGCTAATTACGACTCCTGCACTTGCCCCATATGCCTGAGTTAGATATGCAATTCCTGGTGTAGGCATTGGTCCTAACAGACCAACATTGACTCCTGCCGATAAAAAGCCAGCTTCAAGTGCAGACTCGAATAAGTAACCAGAGACGCGTGTATCTTTACCTATAATAACGCTCGCCGGACCTTTCTCCGCCAGTACTGAACCGACTGCCCAGCCAACTTTTAAGACAAAGTCAGCGGTGATGGGGGCCTTTCCAACTGTACCCCTTATCCCGTCTGTCCCAAAGAATTTTTGCACAAACTACTCCCTAAAATGTTTAATCTGCTGCCAAACCTTTAGTGCATCACTGGTTTCAGCAACATCATGTGCTCTAATAATATCTGCACCATTCTCTGCTGCAATTAGTGCCGCGGTTATACTACCAATCATTCTTTCATCGACCTCTTTATCACCTAATAATGTCCCTATCATTGATTTCCGCGAAAGCCCAGCCAAGATAGAAACGCCGAATTCATGAAATTCAGACAAATTTTTCAACAACGCCACATTGTGCGCCAAATTCTTACCAAACCCAAACCCCGGATCAAGAGTTATAGCTTCTGGCTTTATGCCAACTTTTGCACAGGCCTCAATGCGTTCAGTAAAAAAATCTTTTACCTCGAGTACAACATCATCATACCTTGGATTTTGTTGCATTGTTCTTGGGTTTCCCTGCATATGCATTAAACACACATCAACTCTCAGTGATGCCGCCATTTCAAGAGCGCCATCCAATCTCAGTGCAAAAACATCATTGATAATACTTGCACCAGACTCCACCGCCCTTTTCATGACAACAGGTTTTGAGGTATCGATTGATATCGGCACATTGATGTTGCCATATAGAGCCTCAATTACTGGCAATACCCTGTTCAACTCATCTTCTTCACTCACGTCAGGAGCACCAGGGCGAGTAGATTCGCCACCGATATCAATAATATCGGCACCCTGTTCAACCATTAGGATAGCCTGATCAATTGCATTTTGAGATTCAAAAAATCTTCCGCCATCAGAAAATGAATCGGGGGTGATATTTAACACCCCCATGATGATTGGATGATCAGCCATCAAGCCTAACTCAGATTATGCAAACTCTTCAGTACCGCCACCAGTACGCTTATTATCAGAGGAAGGTTCAGAGCTTTGGGCCTCTTTACCGGTTCCTAAATCTGACGAAGCTTCATCAGAATCAACAACTTCAGCTGCCTCTCGCATCGGTTTTCTAGCCATAAGGTCATCAATCTGACCCGTATCAATAGTCTCAAATTCTACTAGAGCTGCAGCCATTGAGTCTAGGATGTCTCTATTTTTATCAAGAATTTTGTAAGCTATATCGTAATTGGTATCAATAATTATACGAATTTCAGAATCCACTTTATTAAATGTATCATCAGAAATATGTTTATGTTTGGTTACCTGACGACCTAGGAATACCTCTCCTTCTTCTTCACCATAAGCCAACGGACCCATCACGTCAGACATTCCCCAAAGTTTGACCATTTTATGGGCAAGTTCAGTGGCACGTTCTATGTCATTACTTGCACCAGTTGTTACAGCGTCTTTACCATAGACAAGCTCTTCTGCAATGCGGCCGCCAAATAATGAGGAAATTTGAGAATTAATTTTGCGCTTTGAAATACTGTACTTATCTTTTTCAGGTAGAAACATAGTCACACCCAAAGCCCTACCTCTTGGAATAATACTGACCTTGTAGACTGGGTCATGTTCAGGAACCAAACGTCCAACTATTGCGTGTCCAGCTTCATGAAAAGCGGTCATTTCTTTTTCCGCTTCATCCATAACCATGCTCTTGCGTTCAGAACCCATCATTATCTTGTCTTTGGCTTTTTCAAATTCTTGCATTCCCACCAGTTTTTTACTTTTTCCAGCAGCAATCAAAGCAGCTTCATTGGCTAAATTAGCTAGATCCGCACCCGAAAAGCCTGGAGTACCTCTGGCTATATCCATAGATTTGACATTTTTTGCAACAGGCAGCTTCCTCATATGTATCTTCAAAATAGCATCGCGCCCTTTTATATCAGGCAAACCAACGGTGACTGTGCGATCAAACCTTCCAGCTCTGAGTAGAGCAGGATCAAGTACATCTGGACGGTTAGTTGCTGCAACAACGATAACACCCTCTGTTCCTTCGAAACCATCCATTTCAACCAGCATCTGGTTAAGGGTTTGTTCACGCTCATCATGTCCTCCACCTAAACCAGCTCCACGCTGACGACCTACTGCGTCAATCTCATCAATAAAGATGATACAGGGGGCATTTTTTTTGGCCTGCTCAAACATGTCACGTACGCGAGATGCTCCAACACCAACAAACATTTCAACGAAATCAGATCCAGAAATAAAGAAGAAAGGAACGTCAGCCTCACCCGCCACTGCCTTTGCCAGTAATGTCTTACCAGTTCCGGGTGGTCCAATCATGAGAACACCTTTTGGAATTTTGCCGCCTACCCTAGTAAATTTACTTGGGTCAGAAAGGAAATCAACCAATTCACTAACCTCTTCTCTTGCCTCGTCAACTCCTGCAACATCTTCAAAAGTGACATGGGACTCATCTTTTGTAATCAAACGCGCTTTTGACTTTCCGAAGGACATCGGATTCTTTCCACCCATAGCTCCCCCGGCGCCGCGCATTGTGTAGAGAATAACGCCGATAAGCAATAGTATCGGTGCGAGTGAGATAATTAACTGCTTAACAAAGCTCTCTTTGGCTGGTGGTGTTGCCTGTACCGAGACACCATTATTTAGCAGATCGCCCATCATGCCCAAATCACCTGGACTGTAGGTTTCAAATTCCTGCCCTAAAGAGGTTTCACCGGTGATTCGACTTCCCGCAATCTTGACACTTGAGACATTGCCTTTATTGACACTCTCAATAAACTGTGAGTAACTGATCTGATTATTGTTGTTTTCAATTTTGAATTGCCCAAAAAGAGAAGCAATCACACTACCCAAAACCAACCATAGTAAAATATTCTTATACATAGCAGAATTTATCCTAAATATAGAACGGTAAATATACCCTATTGACTAGATATATAGGGATTGATGCCATTATTTCAAGGTTTGACGCCAATTTATTTTGCAAGTATGACATAATGATTGCCACTAACTTAACTGTCTTATTTATCACGCTCTTGATGTCAACTATAGCTTCTACTTATAACTCATGAAAATAAAGCCGGAACAGCTTAATGATCAACTCTCAAAAGGTTTGAAATCGATATATTTGGTTTTTGGAGCAGAAATTCTTCTAGTCGAGAAGAGTTTGCAGGCAATTAAGGACTCGGCAGTGGCGTCAGGTTTTGGTGAGAGAGTCAGATATGACGTTGATGGTCATTCCTCTTGGGATGAAATCATTGCCAATATTTCGAGCCCATCCCTTTTCGCTGAAAAAAGAATAGTTGAGCTGCGCTTAACTACTGGAAAAGTTGGAGTTAAGGGTTCAAAAGCAATTACTTTGCTAGCTGCCAGTTTGCCCGATGATGTCCTCCTTATTGTTTCTGCTGGTAAATTAGATATGGCCCAGCAAAAAAGCAAATGGTTTAAGGCGCTCGACCAGAATGGCACAATTATTCAGCACTGGGAGGTTCAAAGCGAACAGCTCGTTGGCTGGATCATAAACCATATGAATGAGCTAGGCTTGAAGGCTGATAAGGATGTCGCTAATGCGATTGCATACTGCACTGAAGGCAACCTTCTGGCTACTATGCAGGAAATTCAAAAACTAAAGATCGCCTATCCAGATGGCTATATCGATAGCAAAGATTTTCTCAGTCAAATAGATCAACAGTCGCACTACTCAGTTTTTGGATTGATTGATGCTGCACTAAAAGGTGACGCGGAAAAAGTAACCAAAATATTTGCCTCTCTAACTGATGAGTTGACACCGCCAATCATTATCATTTCCTCGCTCTACCGCGAAATTAAAGCACTCACTGCGATGTCAATTGAACTCCAACATAATGAAACAATTGACAAAGTACTTGCAAAACATCGCGTTTGGCAAAAGAGGAAGCCATTGATTACAAACGCTCTAAAACAACACTCCTATCAAGGACTCCAGAAGATACTGTTGACTCTTGGACGTATTGACCGCTCACTCAAAGGTATGGATAATCTTAACGTTTATGACGAATTGCAAGGTGTATTTATCACTTTGTCAGGAAAACGCAATGGACTCAATAGCTGAACTGATAACAAACCTAGGACAAAAGGCCAAAAAAGCCTCCCGCTCCTTACGTATTGTAGATACTGATACGAAAAATTCCGTTTTACGTAATATTATCGCTAATCTACAAAAAAACCAAGACTCTATACTTGTTGCCAATAATAAGGATTTAACGGCTGGTAAGAGTAGCGGTCTTGATGATGCACTTTTGGACCGTTTAATGCTTAACTCTGAAAGGATAAACGGCATTATTGAAAGCTTAGAACAAATAATTACTCTTCCTGATCCGATTGGTAAAACAACCGAACTTAAAGATCGCCCTAGCGGTATTCAGATCTGCAAAATGAGGGTTTCAATTGGTGTCATTGGTATCATCTATGAATCTCGGCCGAATGTCACCATTGATGCGGCTGCGCTTTGCTTAAAATCTGGCAATGCAGTAATTTTGCGTGGCGGATCGGAAGCGATACACTCAAATCTAGCCTTGCATCAGTGCATTAAGGAGGCTCTGAGTGATGTTGGATTAGATGCAAATGCAGTTCAGATAATAGATACCACTAATCGTGAAGCGGTAACCAAGCTTGTTCAGGCTAGCGACTATGTTGACGCTATTATTCCAAGGGGCGGCAAAGGTTTAATCGAAAATATCAGCAATCATGCCAAGATGCCTGTCATTAAACACCTGCATGGAGTCTGCCACACCTATCTTGATAAAGAGGCTGACTCGCGAAAAGCCATAGATATCGCCTTTAACGGTAAAACCCGTCGTTACGGGGTCTGCAATGCTACTGAAACATTGCTGGTTCATAAGGACTTGAAATCAGAAACACTCGAACAGCTGATTGAGCTGTATATTGATAAAGGGGTTGAATTGCGTGGCTGTCAAGAATCTCAGAAACGCTCAGACAAGATAATCGCTGCTACAGAGGATGACTGGAGCGAGGAATATCTCGCGCCGATTCTTTCAGTGCGGATTGTAAATTCATTGGATGAGGCAATCTCTCATATCGAGAAATACGGTTCATCGCATACCGACGCTATCGTTACAGC
>Ga0208409_1001048_pt1 | contig 11613 bp, 8 predicted proteins | sample ETNtaG_29_FD_185784 | JGI IMG/M metagenome (GOLD analysis project Ga0208409, IMG submission 185784) | Marine microbial and viral communities from oxygen minimum zone, Eastern Pacific Ocean - ETNP201406SV201 (SPAdes) (version 2) | ecosystem: Environmental > Aquatic > Marine > Oceanic ...
AAGCTGATGGAAGTATTAGAAAAAATCTAATGAGACATTGGTTGATGAATATGGACGAGATGCCTTTTGATGATCGAGATATATATTGGCAGAAGGATTCATATTTTAAATTGGTACCATTTACTCAAGTTTTAGCTGGAAGAGGTTGTCCATATCCATGCACATATTGTTTTAATGATGGTTATAAAAAAATTCATGTTGCTGCTGGAATGAAAGGCAAAAATTACACCAATTTGAGAAGTGTTTCACATGTAATAGAAGAATTGAAAATGTTGGAAGAAAAATATGGATCAACAGATTTTTTTTTTAATGACAGCACGTTAACTTATAACCCTAAGTGGATAATTGAATTTTGCAGCGAATATATAAAATCTGGATTAAAAGCAACTTTTTCGGTAAATGCAGTTATACCAGAACTAACAGAGGAAGTTTGTAAAGCTCTTGCCGATACTAGTAAATGTAGATTGATAAGGTTTGGTCTTGAAACTGGGAATGAACAATTTAGATATAAAACTTTAAGGAAGAGTGTCAAAAATTCACAAATGATAGAAGTTACCGATAGAATGAATAAATATAATCTAAGATATTCTATGCAGTTTATGCTTGGTCTTCCAGGGGAGACAAAAGAATTGACATGGGAAACTTTAAACATGGCAAGAAGGATTACTGGCCCAAAGGGAGTTCATGGAATTAATATTTTTAAACCTTTTCCAGGACTAGAAATTAATAATATTGGATTGGAACTTGGACAATATCAGGCATCCGATGTAATGGCACCTGGAAGTGTTGCTCCTTCAACATGGAGAAAAGAATCATTTAAATCAACAGAAGAAAAAAGCGAAGTGGAGCTTCCGGCTGATGAAGCTTACTTAGCCAGCCGACAGGCTATGCATAAAACTGGAAAAGAAGCCAAAAATGCACATAACTCTGGATACAATTATGGAAAAAATGTCTTTGGCAGCAGATCCATGGTTTATTATGATAATTATCGTCGTGACAAGCTTGGTTTATACATACTAAAATTATCAAGATTTTCTCATGTGCTTATAAGATTTCCAGGAATCAAAAAGATAGTAGAAAAAATTGTTACAGAATTTCCAGATAATCCATTTAACAGAATAGTATGGAAAGTAACTGAAAGTCTTCTAAACATAAGAGTTCATGCTGGTGTACCATTTTCTTTTTTTGTTAAATATTTTTTATTTCACAGAAAAAAACAAGTAAGATAATTTTAATTAAAAAATAAATTGCAAATGGATCCATACAAGGGAGGAATATTACAGAGTATAATAACTTTTTTTTTAAATGCATTTCTTTATATAGTTTACGGAATATTAAAAATTGTTTATTTATTTAAAAAAGAAAAAGAATTTGTCGAACCTTCACATGTAATTCCTGCACCAGATTTACCAATTTCTTCATTTAAACTGGCTCAAGCATTAAATCCAAAAACAGAACCTCTAAAATTAACCAGATTTGCCCATGATGAAGATCCTTACGTTAGAAAAGCAGTTTGTAGAAACCCATCACTTCCAAAAGTTGAATTGGAAAAACTTGTTAAAGATCCTGATAAGGACGTTGCAAATGAAGCTTTGAGAGTATTAAAGAACCCTGATATTAAAATTGATGAAAAATTTCCAACGCAACATGGAGGTTAATTATGACTAAGATAACAGTAAACGTAACTGATAGAAAAAATAAAAAACATATTTTAGAAGGTCAAAGAAGGCAAACTTTAATGCAGTTGATTGACAAACATGATTTGGCTAATCCTTATGGTATTTGTGGTGGAGAACCAATGTGTGGAACTTGTCATGTATACGTTGAAAAGAAATGGTTAGATAAAATCAACTCCAAAACAATAGAAGAAGAATTAGCCATAGATAACGCAAGCGAATTAAAAGAAAATTCAAGACTTGCCTGTCAGATTGATTTAACAGAAGAATTAAATGGTTTAACTGTTATTATCGGACCAAACGAACATCAAATATAAAAAACAGTAAAATTTAAATAGTTTAATTGTTGGATATTATATTTTAATTTGATAATAACTTCAGCACGGGCAAGTGGCGGAATTGGTATACGCGCTAGTCTTAGGAACTAGTACCGAAAGGTTTAAGAGTTCGAGTCTCTTCTTGCCCACCAAAAATTATGAAAGTGACCATTGATTCCAAAAAAGGATTGAAAACTAATCTTAAAGTTTTTGTAGATAAAGAAACTGTAAATGAAAAAATCGACAGCAGATTAAATGAACTTAGTAAAACGGTTAATATAAAAGGATTTAGACGAGGTAAAGTTCCTATTGATGTATTAAAAAGACAGTTTGGTAAAGCAGTTTATGGAGAAGTATTGGAAAAGATTTTAAAAGAAACATCAGCAAAAGCGTTGGAAGAAAAAAAAATTAAAGCAGCTGGGCAACCAAAACTTGACTTAAAATCATATGGTGAGGGTAAGGATTTAGATTACACTTTAGAAGTTGATGAATTACCTTCTATTAAACTTCAATCTTTAGATACTATAAAGTTTAATGATTACGAAGTTAAAGTTACAGAAGATGAAACAAAAAAAAGAATAGAAAATATTGCAAAAAATCAAAATAATTTTAAAGATAAAAATGAAAATGAGATTGCTGAAAATGGTGATCTGGTTGTATTTGATTATAAAGCAACTATTGAGAATAAAAATTTTGAAGGAGGACAAGGTAAAAATACTCAAATAGTTTTAGGAAAAGATTTATTCATCAAAGGATTTGATAAACAATTGTTAGGTACTAAAAAAAATCAAGAGAAAGAAGTCGTAGCAATTTTACCTGAAAATTATCCAAAAAAAGAATTTGCAAATAAAAAAACAAACTTTAAATGTAAAATTTTAAATGTGAAAAAACCTGAAACTGTAAAAATAGACGATCAATTTGCCAAAAATCTTGGTGCAAAAGGTTTAAATGATTTGAAAGAATTAATAACTAAACAAATTCAAAACCAATATAAGACAAGTTTAGATGATTTATCAAAGGATCGCATATTGAATCAAATTGAAAAACTTCACGATATTGATTTACCAAATAGTCTAATTCAACAAGAATTAGAATTATTATTTAAAGGACTAAAAAAAGAAGATGTGGAAAAAAACAAGAATGAAAGCGAAAAAATTGCAAAGAAAAGGGTTAAATTAGGTCTTATATTAAATGAGTTTGGCGAAAAAAATAATCTAAAGGTTGACGAACAAGAACTGAAAAATGCAATTCAAAAACAAATACAATCAATGCCAGGTCAACAAAAGCAGGTGTTAGAATATTATCAAAAAAATCCTACAGCTGCCGCAAATCTAAAAGGTTCATTATATGAAGAAAAAATTATTGATTTAATTAAAAAAAAATCAAAACAAATAAAAAAAATAATTACCACGAAAGAGGCTGACCAATTAATTGAAGATCAACGTAAGACTCATGATCACTTTATGGAGAAAGAAAAGGAGTCTAAAAAACTTAAAAAATCAGTTAAATTACCAAAAAAAAAGAAAAAAATTAGAAAAAAGTAATCATAAGTTGTATAACATCAATCGTCGATTCGTTATGAAAGATAGAATAAATGAGCAAATGAATAATCTTATACCTATGGTTGTTGAACAATCTAATAGGGGAGAAAGAGCTTATGATATTTATTCTAGGTTATTAAAAGAACGTATAATTTTTTTAGTTGGTCCACTGAATGACAATGTTGCTACCTTAATTATTGCTCAGTTCCTGTTTTTAGAGTCGGAGAGCCCAAAAAAAGAAATATCTTTTTATATTAATAGTCCGGGGGGAATGGTTACTTCAGGATTGGGAATTTACGATACCATGCAATATATAAAGCCTCCCGTTTCTACTTTATGTATTGGTCAAGCTTCATCTATGGGGTCATTTTTATTAGCAGCAGGAGAAAAAGGAAAGAGATTTTCACTTCCAAATTCTAGAATAATGGTTCATCAACCTTCGGCTGGATATGAAGGTCAAGCAACTGATATAGAAATTCATGCCAAAGAAATATTGGGACTTAAAGATAGATTAAATAAAATTTATTCTAAACATACAAAAAAAAGTGAGTCAGATATTAAAAAAGCTTTAGAAAGAGATAAGTTTATGACACCGGGAGAAGCAAAACAATTCGGTTTAATTGATGAGGTAGTAGAAAAAAGAGCTTAAGGTACTAGATTTAGTAACTGTAAACAACTTCAACTTGATAAGCTTAAACATTAGTTTATTTTAAGCTTAACTGATTCGTTTAAAAATTTATGAGTGAAAAAAATAACAAAAATATTCTTTACTGTTCCTTTTGTGGGAAAAGTCAGCATGAAGTAAGAAAATTAATTGCTGGACCCACAGTTTTTATTTGTGATGAGTGCGTTGAACTTTGCATGGACATAATAAAGGAAGAAAGCAACGATTCTTTTGTAAAAAATCAAGAAGGTGTTCCGACACCACAAGAAATCTGTGAAGTTTTGAATGAATATGTTATTGGACAAACTTATGCTAAAGAAGTTTTGTCTGTAGCAGTTCATAATCATTATAAAAGACTAAATCACATATCTAAGAGCAATAAAGGTGTTGAATTATCTAAATCCAATATTCTTTTGGTTGGTCCTACTGGTTGTGGAAAAACATTGCTTGCTCAAACTTTGGCTAGAATTATAGATGTACCTTTTACAATGGCAGATGCCACAACATTAACCGAAGCAGGATATGTTGGTGAAGACGTTGAAAATATAATTTTAAAATTATTACAGGCTGCAGATTACAATGTTGAAAAAGCCCAACGTGGCATAGTTTATATTGATGAAGTAGATAAAATAAGTAGAAAATCAGAAAACCCCTCAATTACAAGAGATGTATCAGGAGAAGGGGTGCAGCAAGCTTTACTTAAGATAATGGAAGGAACTATAGCTAGCGTACCTCCTCAAGGAGGAAGAAAGCATCCGCAGCAAGAGTTTTTACAAGTAGATACTACAAATATTTTATTTATTTGTGGAGGAGCTTTTTCTGGATTAGACAAAGTTATTGCAAGAAGAGGCTCTGACACTTCTATAGGTTTTGGAGCTAATGTAAAACATTTTCAAGATCAGTCTTCTGGAGAACTTATAAAAAAAGTAGAACCAGAAGATTTAATTAAATATGGTTTGATTCCAGAATTTGTTGGCAGAATGCCAATATTAGCTACACTAGAAGAACTTGATGAAAAATTGTTAGTAAAAATATTACAAGAACCAAAAAATTCCTTAATTAAACAATATAAAAAACTTTTTGAATTTGAAAATGTAAAACTAATTTTTAAGGATGAGGCTGTTTTAGAAATAGCAAAGAAAGCAATAAATAAAAAAACTGGAGCCAGAGGATTAAGGTCAATTATTGAATCTTTGCTGTTAAAAACTATGTTTAAACTTCCAACAATGAATGGGGTAGAAGAAGTTATTATTAATCAATCTGTTGTGAAAAATACCAGCGAGCCGTTGATAATCTATTCTAAACACAAAAAGACTTCAGCTGCTTAAGAAATTAGTTGAAATATTTCCAATAATAACCATATACTGTGGTTCATGAGCAAATACGTTTTTTTTCCATTATTACCATTAAGAGATATTGTGGTTTTTCCTGGGATGATTGCACCTTTATTTGTTGGCCGAGAAAAATCAATTAATGCATTAAATGAAGTAATGAAGACGAACAAAAAAATAATTCTAATTACACAAAAAAATGCAGAAAAAGATGACCCGAATGAAAAAGATCTTTACTCTTTTGGTTGCGAAAGTAAGGTGTTGCAACTATTGAAATTACCTGATGGAACTGTAAAAGTTTTAATAGAGGGATTGGACAGAGTTAAAATAATTGAATGCAAAGATGAAAAAAATTATTTGGTAACCTCGACAGAAATTATTAAAGATAAAATAGATCCACCTCAAGAAGATATATTGGCTCTATCGACAGCAATTATTAGAAAATTAGAAAAATTAACAAATTTAAATAAGAAAATTTCTTTTGAGTTAATGTCTAGCTTAAAACAGCAAAAGAATCCATCCATGATAGCAGACCATATCGCTGGACAATTAAATATTTCGATTTTTGAAAAGCAAAAACTATTAGAAATGATTAATTTAAAAATGAGATTAGAAAAATTAATGGAGCTCATAAATAATGAAGTAAATGTTATCTCTGTTGAAAAAAGAATAAGAGGAAGAGTAAAAAACCAGATGGAAAAAACGCAAAGAGAATATTATTTAAATGAACAAATGAAGGCTATTCAAAGAGAACTTGGGGAAATCGACGATAGCAAAGATGAAATTACTCAATTAAAAAAATCGATTATAAAAGCAAAAATGTCTAAAGAGGCTACAAAAAAATGTTTGTCAGAATTAAAAAAATTAAAATCGATGAGCTCGATGTCTGCTGAAGCTACGGTTGTGAGAAATTATCTTGATTGGATGATTGAATTACCTTGGAATAATAAGGAAAAACAGCATGAAAAAGTTACCATTGTTGAAGCAAAAAAAATATTAGATGAAGATCATTATGGTTTAGAAAAGATAAAAGAAAGAATTTTAGAATATTTGGCTGTACAAAAAAGAGTTGGTAAAATAAAAGGCGCTATATTATGTCTTGTGGGTCCTCCTGGAGTTGGAAAAACTTCACTTGGAAAATCGATAGCTAGAGCTACAGGAAGAAAGTTTGTTCGTATGTCTTTAGGAGGCATAAGAGATGAAGCTGAAATTAGAGGACACAGAAGAACTTATATAGGATCATTACCCGGAAAAATTATTCAACAAATGAAAAAGGCTGGAACAAAGAATCCACTTTTTTTGTTAGATGAGATTGATAAGGTTGGCACAGATTATAGAGGAGATCCTTCATCAGCATTATTGGAGGCATTAGATCCGGAGCAAAATGTGGCTTTTAATGATCACTATCTAGAGGTTGATTATGATCTATCTGATGTGATGTTTGTTACTACAGCAAATACTTTAAGCATTTTACCTCCTTTACTTGATAGATTAGAAGTTATCAGAATTCCAGGGTACACAGAGGATGAAAAAATTAACATAGCGAACAACTATCTAATACCAAAACAAATTAAAGATAATGGACTTAAGAATGATGAATGGAAACTTGATAAGGATGTTCTTAAGGACATAATACAAAGCTATACGAAGGAAGCTGGAGTTCGTAATCTTGAAAGAGAAATATCAAAATTAGCAAGAAAAACTGTAAAAAATATTTTAACTAATAAAGTTGAAAAACCTGGAATTAATTCTGAAAATTTATCAGATTATTTGGGTGTTAAGAAGTTTAAATATGATGAAATAGAAGAAACAAATAATATCGGAGTAGCAACAGGTTTAGCTTGGACAGAATATGGAGGCGAAATATTAAAAATAGAATCAGCTATGATGCCTGGAAAAGGTAAAATGCAAATAACGGGTAAGCTCGGAGATGTTATGCAGGAGTCTGTAAAAGCAGCTAAATCATATGTAAGATCAAAATCTTTAGAATTTGGTATTATTCCACCAATTTTTGAAAAAAAAGATTTTCATGTACACGTTCCTGAAGGAGCCACACCAAAAGACGGACCTTCAGCGGGTATTGCAATGGTGACTTCAATAGTTTCATCAATTACAGGCATACCCGTTGACAAAAGTGTTGCTATGACAGGAGAGGTAACTTTAAGAGGACATGTATTATCTATTGGTGGACTTAAAGAGAAGCTTTTAGCAGCTCATAGAGCACGAATACCCAAAATATTAATACCGGAAGATAATAAAAAAGATTTAACAGAAATTCCAAAAAAAATTCTGGATGATATAGAGATAATTACGGTAAAAACTGTAGATGAAGTTTTGAAAATTGCGCTCACCAAAGAATTAAAACCTATAGAATGGATGGAAGTTGAAAATTTACCTAAACCAAAAAGTGCTGAAAAACCTGCTACTAATCCTAATTAAATATCAAGCCAGTTATTGTATTTTTTATAATTCTCCCTTATGTAATCTGGCAATTGTGAAAGGTCAACTTTTTTTAAAGTTTTAGAGCCTGTCCATTTATAGTCTCTTTGATCTGAGCAATGATCATATAAAATTTTTTTATCTGCAACCATTTTTTTTATATCACTTAAATTTAATCCGCTATACTCAAAATCTTGATGATGAAGAAAATTTAAGAATTTTTTTTCTATATCTTCAGGTGATTTAATATTTGAAAAATGCCAACCACCATTATTTACATAATGAATGCTATTATATTTGAGTTTAGAGAACATTATGTCTAATCTCCAAATTGGATATATTTTGTCTTTTGTATCTCTCAAATTCTGCGGTGATATTAAATTTTTTTTTCTACAAGCTCTGCTACCAGTCCAAATTAACTCCTCATGCAGCAAGTTAAACTTGTAAAAAAACATTTTTTGTTTAAAAAATATTAATTTTTTATTTATTGTATTAAAATTCACCCCTTTTAAATTAGGTATTTCATCAATGTCATTTATAAATATTATGTCTTCAGGATCTGCATTTCTTAACGATTCTTGAGCCATCTCTCTTTGAAGATGTTCTCTCTTGTTACTATTATTGGCAAGTTTTTGTCCTCTTGTATCTTTTTCATCATTGTCTTTTTCGTATATTGTTTCTATATCAAAAGGTTCTTTATCAATTACATTATAAATTATTTTATTTTTAAATTTTGAAAATTTATTAATATCAAAAAGCAATTTTTTGGGTCTTCCGCTATGCATATAAGTTGCCTCTGTGATGACAAATTTATCTACATATTTGTCCAATATATTTAATCTGAGATCTAACATCATCTCTTCGTCAAAGAACATAAAACAGTCATAGATTTTCATATGTAATTGAAATTTTAATTCATATAATATAAGTAAAGATTTTGTTTTAATAAAGCATTAATAAAAATGATATCTAAAAAAATAGTCATTACAGGTGGGTTAGGATATATCGGAACAGAGCTCTGTAAAATATATTCAGGAATTAGTTGGAATAACGAAATTTTAGTAATTGATAATAGATTTATATCAGAAAGAGTAAATCAATTAAGAAATTGGGGAATAAATTTTATCCATGGAGATATACTTGATAAAAAATTGGTGAAAAAATACTTTATCGATACAGATGTTGTACATCACTTAGCAGGAATAACTGATGTAGCCAGAACATCAAAAGAGCAAAATATTCAAAAAGATAATAAAATTAATCAGGTCGCCTGCGAGGGAACAGAAAATATAATATCTGCAATTCCTGATTATTGTAAAATTATATTTCCTTCTACACACGTTGTGTACGAGGGTATTCAAAGTACTAGAAGAGATCTGTCAGAAGATGAACCAACTTCTCCAGTTCTTGTTTACTCAACTAGCAAAGTAAAAAATGAAGAGCAAATAAAAAACTCAGGAAAAAAATATGTTATTTTAAGACTTGGATCAGTCTATGGTTACTCCACAGACTCAATGCGTCTAAATATAATGCCAAATTTATTTTCCAAAATTGCATCTCAAAATGGAACAATTAAATTATTTTCTGGTGGAAAGCAGATTAAAAACCTAGTTCCATTATTGGATGTGGCTAGATGTTTTAAATTTATGGAAGAGAATGAAAATATAAATTGTGAAATTTTTCACTTATCCAAGGAAATAGTTACAGTTAAAGAGGTTGCTGAAATTTGTAAAAAAATTAATCCTAAAGTTATACTAACAGAAACTAAAGATGAAATTCCAAATCTAGGTCATGCTCTTTCAAATAAAAAAATTTTAAAAAAAGGTTTTAAATTTTTATATACCTTAGAAGAGTCAATTAAAGAAATGATTTTAAAATGGTCAAAACAAAAAATTAATAAAAATTTAGAGTTTGTTAATAAAGGAGAAAAAGAATTTGTGGATAAAAGAGGAAAAATAAGTAATCATGAATTACCAGAACCAGTTAATCTGGTCGGTTATATTGAATCAAAAAAAGCTACTGTTAGAGCTAACCACTTTCATCCAATTCAGGAGCAAAAGTGTATTTTAGTAAAAGGACAATATATAAGTGTTTATCAAGATTTACTTAATGAAAATTCTCCAAAAATAACCCACGTAGCTAATGAAGGTGATTTAATAATTACAAAACCTAATGTTGCTCATGCAATGGTTTTTATCAAGGACTCAGTTTTTTTAAATTTGGTAAGAGGAGAGAGAGATCACGAGAATTACGGTGTAACACATACTATTCATCATTTATTAGTTGATAAGAAAGAAAAAAAACTTTTAATGTCGATTTACAAATTTGATTGTAGATCTTGCGGTGGATTAAATTTGAGTCGAGTTATATCTCTAGGTTATCAGCCGTTGGCAAATAATTTACTAAGTAATAAAAATTCAAATTGTAAGTTTTATCCACTTGAAATGAATTACTGTAAGGATTGTCACAACTGCCAACTTTCTGTTGTGGTTGACCCTAAAAAAATGTTTTCAAATTATCTTTATTTGTCATCAACTTCCAAAATATTTAGTCAACATTTCGAAAATGCTGCAAAAAAATATATAGATGAATTTAAACTTTCACCAAAAAAATCATACATCATTGACATTGGAAGCAATGATGGAGTTGCATTAAAACCATTTAAAAATTTAAAATTTAAAAATATTTTAGGGATAGAACCAGCTAAAAATTTAGCAAAAATAGCTAATAAAGAAAAAATAAAAACTTTCAATGGTTTTTTAGACAAAAAAAGCATGAAGAAAATAAAAAAAAATGCTGATCTTGTTTTGGCGTCAAATGTTTTTGCACATTCTAACGAATTAAAAGTAATGGCAGAATGTATGCTTGAATTGATAAAAAAAAATGGGACAATTATTATCGAAGTTCAATATTTACTTAATACTTTGAAGGATTTAACTTTTGATAATATTTATCATGAACATTATAACTATTGGTCTTTAACTTCATTAGTTACATTTTTTAGCAGACTCAAAGCAAAAATATATAAAGCAGAAAAAATAGATACTCATGGAGGATCATTAAGAATTTATGTGAAAAAAAACACAAATATCAAAATGGAAAAAAGTGTTAAATTACTTTTAAATGAAGAAGAAAAGTTTGGAATTAAAAATTATCGAACCTACCAAGCTTTTGCAAAAAAAGTTTATGAAATTAGGGATAAAGTGAGAAAAAATATCTCAAATCTCAAAAAAAATAATAATAAAATAATTGGTTATGGATCTCCGGCGAAGGCTACTACTGCACTAAATTTTTATGGCATTTCTAAAGAAATTGAATTTATTGTTGAAGACAATAGGCTCAAACATGGAAAGTTCCTTCCTGGAATGAAAATTCCTATTACTTCCAAATCAAACATAAAACAAAAACCCGATTATGCTTTAGTGCTAGCTTGGAATTTTATTGATGAAATAAAAAGAAAGAATAGCGATTTGGCACACAAATTTATAAGTATAAAAGATTTAGAGATTTAAATTTACTTTATTAGTAACGTACTGTAAAAGTTTTGGAAAAGTTAAGGGCGGTTAGCTCAGTTGGTAGAGCATCTCGTTTACACCGACTTAATCCTTAGTTCTTTTCCATTGCTAATCCTATCTAATTCATTTT
>Ga0208409_1001049_pt1 | contig 11612 bp, 18 predicted proteins | sample ETNtaG_29_FD_185784 | JGI IMG/M metagenome (GOLD analysis project Ga0208409, IMG submission 185784) | Marine microbial and viral communities from oxygen minimum zone, Eastern Pacific Ocean - ETNP201406SV201 (SPAdes) (version 2) | ecosystem: Environmental > Aquatic > Marine > Oceanic ...
CACTATCATCTTCATAGTAACTAAAAGCGTCATGCGTAAGACGAAATTCAATTTTTCCATCTGGCCCTTTTAGATCTATCATATAATTTCTCCTTTTACTTTTTGATCCACAGTATCTATGAATTCTTTAAGTGACCTAGATTCTTTTACAAGTTTCTTGAAATTCAATTTCATGCCTAAATTATAACAGATTTTGGTATTCAAGTCAATGCCAAAGAATCCGCTATTTTATTGACTTATTTGTTTCTACCCTTGAAAGTTTCGGTTTGACTGTGGTGCCCCTCGTCCGACTCGAACAGACTACCTATTCATTACAAGTGAATTGCTCTACCAGATGAGCTAGAGGGGCATATAAAAAGATTATAAAAAGATTAAAGGAAGTGATTGAACATAAAGAAAAATTACACCACAGATCCAACCAACAGTCCCAAACCAGAAATCATCCCAATTCCACTTACCTTTACTCCATAAGTCTAATCCTTCTTTAATTATCGTTGCAATGATTCCTGAATATATCATTGGTTGCCAATATATTGCCGACATTGTTAAAAAGAAAGACCAGAAGAAATGTAATTGTAAATCAAATCTAAAATAATGAAGTAAACAGCCAGTTAATTTTTTATATAAAGTTTTCATACTATAAAAAAATGATATACTAATAATCCAATTACTATACCTTCCAGCCAGAATGCCCACCTATGCAATCCTTTGCCCCAATGTTTTTTAATAAATTCAATTATCCAATGTTTCATATGTGACTAAATGTGATTGCCATTATAATGAATAAAACTATTAATATATAAACCCAAATCATTTTTTTATAAAATGCCTTTTGTAAAGACCTTTCTTTTTCATTTTTTCTTCGTGTTCTGCAATTTCCTTAACTAATTTTTTATCGTACAAATTAACCAAAATTCCTAAAATTATAATTACAATAATGATTATAGAAAATAGAACTGTTTTGGTCATTTACTAAATTGTAGCATTCTTTCTATTGGAAGTCTAGCTTTTTCTAGAACCTCTTGGTCAATTTTTACTTCATGAATATTTAACATTAATGATTCTAACACTTTTACAAGACTTATACGTTTCATATGCGGACACAAATTGCATGGTCTAACAAATTCTACATTAGGATTTTCTACTGAAACGTTATCGCTCATAGAACATTCTGTAACCATTAATACTTTGTTAGGCTGTTTTTCTTTAACGTAGTTACTCATTTTAGATGTAGAACCCGTAAAGTCTACTTCAGCAACTACTTCTGGTGTACATTCTGGATGGGCAAGAATAGTTATACCAGGATTGTCTTTTCTATATTCTCTAATTTCTTTTGCTGTAAATCTTTCATGAACTATACAAGTTCCATGCCAAGTAATAATTTTTACTTTTGTTTGGTTGGCTACATTTTTTGCAAGGTACTCGTCAGGAAGAAAAATAACTTTATCTACTCCTAATGATTCTATAATTTCTATTGCATTACCCGATGTACAACATATATCTGTTTCAGCTTTAACGTCAGCAGATGTGTTTACATAAGTTACAACAGGTACACCAGGATACCTTTCTTTTAATAATCGTACATCTTTATCTGTAATAGATTCTGCTAATGAACATCCTGTTTCTGGGTCAGGTATTAAAACAGTTTTACTTGGGTTCATTATTTTGGCTGTATCTGCCATGAAGTTTACTCCACACACTATAATGGTGTCTGCTTTTGTCTTTTGTGATTCTTGTGCTAACTTTAAAGAGTCTCCTACTATGTCAGCAACACAATGATATATTTCTGGTGTCATATAGTTGTGTGCAAGAATAACTGCGTTTTTTTCTTTTTTTAACTTATTAATTTCATCTACATAAGGAGAATGAAATTGCCATTCCATTTCAGGAATAACTTTAGAAACTTTTTTATATAGAATATCTGTAGTCATTATATTTGGCGGGAGTGAAGGGACTCGAACCCTCGACCTATCGCGTGACAGGCGATCGCTCTAACCAACTGAGCTACACCCCCATTATGCATTTATGCCTTTCACAAGTGGTACGAACCTTACTCCTATTAAAGTTTGTTCCTCTATTACTGGAACACCTGTTATTTCTTTCTTTTTGGTGATTAATAATAATGATCCATTAACAGGTATAATCATTTTTCCACCATCTACTAATTGTTTTGTTAATTCAACAGGAACTTCACTAGCCATTGCTGTCACAATAATTCTATCATAAGGTGCGTTTTCAGACCATCCATCATAGCCATCGCTTATTTTTGTTTTAATATTGTCATACTCTAAATGTTCAAATAATTTTTTTGCACTTGCAGTTAACTCTGGAATTCTTTCTACTGAATAAACTTCGTGTGCTAAATGAGATAGTATAGCCGCTTGGTAGCCTGAGCCTGTTCCTATTTCTAATACTTTATGCAAAGGCTGTAATCTAAGTATGTCACTCATATAGGCAACAATGAAAGGTTGAGAGATAGTTTGTTCGTGTCCGATTGGTACAGGTCTATCTTCGTATGGAAAGTGCTTTACAAATAAATGTCTAGGCACCTGAGTCATTGCCCATATAACTCTTTTATCAATATGCCTGCCACCCGGATAGCTCAGGGCATGAGCTTGAATGATATCAATCATTCGACTTATTTTTAATTTGTGTTCCAAATTACTCCCCCATTGGTAGCTTTATTTAAACATTCTAAATATTCAGTTTCAGTTAAACCTACTTCTTCTATTAAGAAAATGTGTTTATGATTTTGCGTACCAAAGCGAGTATCTAATATATATTTGACTGCCTTATCTAAAATCTCGTGTCTTTTAGAGCCACCTGTTTCATATTCCTTTTTCAATGTCTTAACCATAATATGATTATATACGGTTATTTTGGTAAAGTCAATAACGTTATTTCCAACGAACAACGCCGTTTTTAGGAGCTCTGAAATGTGCGGAAGGTGAAAGATATTTTTTAGAATACCATTTATAAAACTTTTTATGCTTCATATGCCACATTACACTTGCATGGTCAACTTGGTCGGAATGAATACAGTCTGCGATGTCTTGCCAATCTCTTCTTGGTAATTCTTCGTGACTATCTTTTATAATTTCAATTAATTTTTTATGGTTGTATTTTTTCTTTTTCTTCATACTTTGGTGGTAAGGGGTACCACGTCTCGTACCCCTTATAAATTATCTTCGACTTTTTCTTCTAACTTTTCTTTTTACTTTTCTTGCTTTAGCTTTAGCTTTTTTAACTTTCTTTTTAGCTTTAGCTTTTTTTCTTTTCTTAGCCATATGGCGTCTCCTTCTTTTTTAAAGGGGGGTGCCACGTCTCGCACCCCCGGATGTGAGAGATGAGATTTTACTCATAAAACCCGGCTACGGGTGCCGATTATATCAATTATAACCGGTGTGTCTAATCACATTTCCACCACTCTCACGGTTGCTCAGATTTTCATAGGCAGGCTCGGACTTGCCGTATCTCAGGATTGGAGATCCTGATGTGCTATCGAATGATTACACACCCGACTATTACTTCTTTAAGCACTATTAGTTTATTACATCTTAGGATTTTTGTCAATAGAATCTAAGGTTGTATTCCTAGTCCCAATATAAAGGTTTCCACCATTCTTGGTACCAATGTTTGAAATAGTGAAAGTCTCTCCTTTTTATCGCAATACACCAAAAACCATCAGCCAACTCTTTAAACGCAGTTGTCCTCTTTTTGCTAATGATTCTAAATTTTTTACGTTTCATACTCTAATTATATACCTATTTAATAAGACTAATTACTTTAAACCGATGAACAAACTTCAAAAAACTATAATGGGCCACGAGGTAGGATTATTTCCTATGTGGTTTATGCGTCAAGCTGGACGATACTTGCCAGAATATATGGAAGTAAAGAATAATAGTAAAGGGTTCATGCATATGGCTCTCACTCCTGAGATTGCCAAAACTATTACTCTCCAACCTGTGGAAAGATTTCCAGATCTTGATGCCGCGATAATTTTTTCAGACATACTGGTTATACCTTGGGCTATGGGGCAACCTTTAACATTTGATCCAGGACCTGAACTAGGAGAACTAGATCCTCAAATTTGGAATACAGATATAGATGTAATAAAAGAAAAACTTAAACCAGTTTATCAAGCAATTGAAAAAGTTAGAATGAAATTAGATTCACAAAAATCATTAATAGGTTTTGCTGGAGCACCATGGACCATATTAAGATATATGATGTCAGGGCCTAAAAATAATCCTAATCCCAAATATGATATAACCTATACAATTAAACCATCAGACATTGATCAATTTGATGCTATTTTTAGATTAGATAAATTAATAAAATTAATTATTATGCACTTATCAGAACAAGTTAAGGCAGGTTGCGATGTTGTACAACTGTTTGATAGTTGGGCGGGAGAATTAGGAGAAAATTTTATTATTGATTGGTGTTATAATCCAATTGCTAAAATAGTAGAAGAGTTTAAAAAATTACATCCTAACGTTCCTATAATTGGTTTTCCAAAAGGTATTGGTAAAGATGTAAAAGAGTTTTGTCATTGGACAGGTATAGATTGTGTTAGTATTAGTCCTGAAGTGGATCCAAAATGGGCAGTAAAACATATACCTCAATATGCAATTCAAGGAGGAATGGATCCAGAAATATTAACTAAAGATCCATCGGTAGCAAAGATTGACATTATAAGAAAAGCATTATATTATATTAGACAGTTTGAAAAACATCCTTACGTGTTTAATTTGGGTTCAGGCATATTAAAAACTACAGATCCAAAGTCTTTGGGAGTATTAATAGATGTAGTCAAACAAAATAGAGAATTTATTAGAAAAAGAAAATTAGAAGCAAAAAAGAAAAAGGAGAAGAAAAATGATACACAGTAATTTATTAGGATTAAATCAATGGAATTTTATTAAGATGAAGTTAGACGGAAACGAAACTCCTTGGTTCCGTAGTTCTAGTGCCGAACCAGTTGCAAATTTTAATGATCCTAAAAAACCATATGCTGAAGGCTTTGCTCATTTGATATACAGTAAAGATAAAGGTTCTGTTTCAAACTTATTTGATATAACACTTCCTATTTTATTACAAGCATTAGACAGACAAAATTTAATATTAAAAGATTTATATAGAATTAGAGTAGGAATGTTTACAAGAGTACCTGAAGAGATTATACATCCAGCTCATAGAGATAATCCTGAAGCGTGTCCACAGCCACATACTGTTGGTATATATTATCCTACACATAGCGATGGAGACACAATAATCTACAATGAAACAACTGATTCAGACAATTACACAATTAAAGAAAAATGTACGCCAACTGGTAACGTTTGGTTTAACTTTGACGGGAAATATTATCATTCAAGTTCTGCTCCACAAAAACACGATACTAGAATAGCTATAACATACAACTACCTTGCAGAAAAGGATAATTTATTTTAATGAACTTATACGATAAAGTACCTGAGCCTAGAAAAGAAAACATTTATTGGGTTTATCCTGAAGGAACTATTCCTACAAAATTAATAGACTTAACTTTAGAAAGAAGAAAAGAAGATGTTAAAGTAGAAGGAGAAGTCTTCGATGATGAAAATTTAGCAAGAAAAGTTAAGACAATACATTTAGATGAATTTGATCCAATTTGTTTATCTCTGTATGGTTTAACAGTCAAAACAAACGATAATATTTGGCATTATGAATTAACAGGACCTTCCCAGTTTGAATTATTACATTATGATGGTAATGAATCAGGTTATGAAACACATCAAGATACTATGTATTTTGATAATGGATTGTGCCGTAAGTTAACAATAGTAACTTTATTATCTGATACAGATAACTTTGAGGGAGGAAAATTTTATATACAATATGATGGAGTAGAAAAAACATATATTGATCTTAAGAAAGGATCAGTAATTATATTTCCACCATACTTACTTCACGGAGTTGAGCCAGTAACTTCGGGTGAAAGAATTGCAATCTCGGGTTGGTCAACAGGACCTAATTTTAAATAATGAATACAGAAAAAATAACAAATCAAAATGTTACAGGACTATGGCCTATACCATTAATTAGGACTAGTATAGATCCTGTTGGTGATGACGTTATGGATTTTTTAATAAATCAAGATACACGTCCTAAAACAGAAGGGATGGCTCAAAATTCTTATAATGTTTTTGTATTAAATGACCCAATATGTAAAGACCTTAAAGAAGCTCTTGAATTTAAATTACAAAGTTTCTTCTATGATTTTTTAGGACTTGATAGTAAACATACTTTTTATATTAACACTAGTTGGACAAACAAATATGAAAAGGGAGATTATAGTAATCAACATTGGCATACAAATTCTTTATGGCAAGGATTATTATTTTTAACAGATGTAGAGAAAACAGGTTCAACTAATTTTATGAAGGACAAGACTTGGTATAATCTTTGGCCTGGGGATACATTACGTTTTGATTATAGGCCAGAAGCTAACTTAAATGTTTTTAATACAGAAGGGTGGGCAATTGCTCCTAAGAAATGGGAATTAGTTTTTTTTCCTAGTTTTATAAGTCACGGAGTAAGTCAAAATCCAACTGAAGAAATTAGAAGAACACTTGCGTTCGGTGTATGGACTAAAGGCAAGTTCGGAAACGAAGGAGCTCAACTGACAATATAAAATGGAAAACAAACATATTATTCAAGATGAAGTAACGCCTTTATTTGCAATTCCTTTGTGTAAGACTTCTATAAATCCTGTAGATGAAGAAGTTATAAATTATCTTAAAAATTTAGAATATAAACCACATTTATATTCTAATGCACAAAATTCTGTTAACGTTCATGTTTTTGATGATCCAATTGTTAAACCAATACGAGACCAAGTTAATTTTAAATTAGAAAGTTTTATGCATAATTTATTAGGTGTAGATAAAAAACATAAATTTGTTGTAGAAACTAGTTGGATGAACAAATATGAAAAGAATGACTGGAGTGGAGAACACGCACACGCCAATTCATTAATAAGTGGAGTAGTATACCTTTCAGATGTAAATGATACTGGCAACATTAATTTTCATAAAGATAGGTCCTGGAAGAATATTTTTACGGATACAGTACTGCCAGATTTTACAGATGAAACTGGTTTAAATGTTTATAATGCTAATGGATGGTCATTTCAACCTAAGAAATGGGAATTAGTTATGTTTCCAAGCCATTTATTACATAGTGTTAGTCCTAATAGGACAGACGGACAAATACGATGGTCATTGGCTTTTAATTCTTTTATTAGAGGCCCAGTAGGTGACGGAGCAAGTAATGTTGTACTATAAATAGTAGCATATTATGACACAGATTACAAATGCATTGATAGAAAAGTTAGAAGCTGAAGTAAAGGCTATAGAAGTTAATTTGGACATTTACTTGAATAGTCCATCAACTCAAGTTGCAGATCATATTGATTATGTTGGAACTGTTGAAAAGCAATTAGAAAATTTATCATCGACAAAAGGTAAATTAGTCTCTTTAAAGAACTTCCTTAAAAAGGATTAGATCACTAATCTTTTTTACGTCTTTTATTTAAAATATCTTGTAAACCAATTCGTTCAGCCCACGGCTTTTTTACTACTTCAAACTTTTTAGTAAAGAACTTTTTACGAATTGCTAAGAAAAAAGGATTGAATTCTTTTTTACAGAATTCTTCATCATCAAAAGAATCCCAAGTAATAATTCTTTGTAACCATTTACCAGAAGTTATATTAACGTTTGTTTCATTTTTAATTGCTTCTATTAGTAAGTCAGCTAGAACTTTGTGGTTAGATTTAAGCATATGATTATATCTGGTATCATATCCTTGCCATATTTTAAATTCATCTACACTTTCTTCTAGTTCACGTTGCTCCACATCCATAAGCAAATTTCCTTCACTACATCTTATATTTTCGTAATCATTCCATTTACAAAAATGTTCATAAGGAAATACATCTCCTGGGTTTGCAGATTTTATTACTGGTGGGAAACCAAATATAACTTGAATAGGTTTCCAATTATATGCTTTAGCAACACTTGACATCCATCCTAGTCTTTGACTTTGAAGTTGTAAGTCTAGAGGAGGTCTTTGAATATATGTAATGTAATAACGGATTGCTTCTAAATGATTTTTAGGTACAGTTTCATCTATGTTAGATATATTTGCGTTTGTTACTGCTGGTTTGTCATCAAAGAACCAAAACCTTGCTGGGTGTGTTAAAAGCATAACAACTTGATCATCTTTAGTAATGTCTTTGGCTATCCTATGTAAATTTGCACAACTAAACTCTTGACTGCCACCAGTAACAGAATAATTTACTAATTCTAAATTTAAATTGTCAGCTACTTGTTTTGTCCAAGTTTTAAAAGTATCCTCAGGCATTTTATCAAATTGTTCCTTAAGGTCTTTATTTTTTGCGGCTGTGGAAAAATAAACGGTGATGTCTTTGCCAGGCGGAATGACGGAGAAGCTATCTCCGAAAACATATAATTTATTCATTTAAAACTCTAGCCAATGAAGTCGGTGATATCGACTGTCATATCTTTAGTGCCTTCTGGAAAGTTTGTGTTACCTGGATCGTATTCTATTTTTGCCATGTTATAGTAATTTATTTGATTTTTTGTTAAAAGTCAAGTTATCTGATTAATATTTTGGTACAACTTTTGGTTGTCCTTATAGTCGCACGGTGTCGGTTCTCACTAATGTATATTTACAAATGTTAAATACTAACATAATAAAAATTGCCTAAAAACGTACATTTAGTTGACAAATTGGTACTCATATGCTACTATGTACATATGAAGAATATTGCTAATATACGGGCAACTGTGAGCGTCTAACAGGTAGAATTTATGGATACCAACGAAAGACTAACACAGATTAAAAGGATTTTTATAGAAGAAGGCCATGATTACTTGGTACCAAAAACTAGTACTGTTAAGAACGTTTATAAAGGACTAGAAGGTACACATAGAGGATTATATTATATTTGGCCGGAAAAAAATTTTTATTTGGGTCTGGCAAAAAGTCCAGGTGCTCAAATATCTTTTAAGAGAATGGACACACACGTACTAAAATTAAACGTGAATCTTAGAGGACTATATTGTGGTAAGGGTGACAACAGACAGATTAAAAAAGAACCTTACAAACAATTTCCGGAAGGATGGCGAGAAGGTGTCAGTAAGTATTTGTTGGAAGGAAGTCCGATTATTCCTATCCATTATAAAAAGACACCAAGCGGAAAAGTTAAACCAATTAATCTAGACTTTAAATGTAGATTAAAGTTTGATCCAATGAACTTGCCAGTCTTATTGTGGAATCTAAATCATTTAGAACCACATCAAATTAAAACCCTCGAAACAAAAATCATTAAAACTATATGGCCTTTTTGTAACAACGAAACGTACAAGATAAGGAAGAAAAAGAATGTTTCAAAAAAACAAAAAGAAGTTCCGAAAATGGTTCGGAAAAAAAAGGAAGGAAGGACTTGGTGGCCTGTTTTCTAAAAAAAGACAGCACAAGAAAAATCAAAAGCATATGAAATATAATTCAACATTTGATCCAAAAATACACAAGATGAGTCCACACGGACTTGGTTATCAAATGAAAGATAATATTGAAACAGATCCAAACGAATCAAAAGGATCTGTATTAAGTAAAATGTTTGACAAATGGAGTGCTTCGAGTGACAAGACCAAATCTGAATGATATTAAGATCATAAATGTATGGCCTGAACTTAAGGTTGTACAAATTGAATATAATAATGAATGGTTGCAGTATTTTAAAACCTTAGAATCAGACAAAGAATATAATGTTTCTCTATCGGGTTTTGTTGAACACGGTGGAGTAAAATATTTTAAAATAGAAGGTCAAGGAGATTGGATAGGTAAAGTTGGTAAGCTATGGCATGAAGCATTAAACTTTAATGAACCCGACCAAATGAATATTATATCGTCTTGGGTTAATATCCAAAAACAAAATCATTATGTTCCTGTGCATGAACACGGTGGATTCTTAAGTGGAATAACTTATATAAATGTTCCTAAACAACTTGCTGATCCAAATATTAAAGACGGGGGTGTTGATTTAACATTTCCTAGAGAGAAGAAAAACTTACACATTAGACCCGTAGAAGGACAAGGATTATTATTCCTTTCACAGACTTCACATAACGTATATCCTTTTAAAGGAGAGGGTATTAGAAAAACTTTAAATTATAATTTGGAAATTGCTAAATGAAAAAATTTCAGTTATATGACGTAGAACCACCAGTACATCAAAAGATGTTAGAAGAAGTTGAAATTATGGAAAACGTTGCTAACATAATTTTAACTCCAGAAATGAGATGGGGTGGACATACACACGATGAATGGTTACTTGATAAAGTTAAACATTTTCAAGAAGAAATATTATTAAAGCCAGCAAAATCTAATAAGTTTTTAGACATTTGGTTGTATACTCAAGGAGAAAGTGAATATAAGCCGGTAATGAATTACGTTGACAAAGGAAATCATTTGTTTATAATAGTATTTCTAAAGTTTCCAGAACATATTGAGATCGAAGAGGCTGGTGTTAATAATGTTAATAAAACAGGAGGATTAGATTTGGTACTACCAGAACGTCAACAATATATTCCACCAAAACCAGGAACAGCAATTATTATGCGTTCTAATGTATATCATACAATATATCCTTTCAAAGGTCCTGGACAGATATGGTGTATGAAAGCATTAATTAAATGTGAAGGATGGGAAGATTATGAGTGAGTCATATTATTTTGTAAAACAAATATTAGAAGATATAAGAAAAGTTAGGAATGACTTGGTAGCACAATCCAATCCACACTTTCAAGACTTAACAAATATAATATATAAGTGGGAGACTAAACTTTGTGAACAAACTGATGAATATAAGTTTGCAGAATTTGAACGAAGAATGAAAGAAGAAGAACAAGCCTTAGAAGACTATTCAAGAAAAGCGAGAGAGGAAGATTAGAAAGATTTTTACAATTATGAAAGAAATTACAACTACGAGTGAAGAAGTATTTGAGCTAGTTAATGGTCTAACATTAAAGCAAAAAATAGACCGCTCTTTAAATTTAATAGATGAAGCATATACTGAATATGGAGACAATTTAGTTGTTGCTAATAGTTTGGGTAAAGACTCTTGTGTTATTTGGGATTTAGCAAAACAAGTATCTCCCAACATTAAGGGGTTTATTGTAACTACACCGTTTAAACCTAAAGAAACAAAACAATATATGAGGGGATTTGTGGAGCGGTATCCAGAAAGTAAAGTCTTTGAAAGTGATAACAAAACTGAAACCAATCTCTACGAAACTGACCCCGACAAGTGTTGTGAGATATTTAAGGTTGAACCTACTAGGAATGCATTAGAGTATTTTAATGCTAGATGTTGGGTTACCGGACTTCGTTGTACTGAAGGCAGGACTCGAACAGATTATAGAGAAATTGAATCAAGAGATAAAGGTCTGATTAAACTGAACCCTATTTTGATATGGGAAGAAAGAGAAGTTTGGCAATATCTAGCAATGAACAATGTAAAAGTTAATGAACTATA
>Ga0208409_1001058_pt1 | contig 11564 bp, 7 predicted proteins | sample ETNtaG_29_FD_185784 | JGI IMG/M metagenome (GOLD analysis project Ga0208409, IMG submission 185784) | Marine microbial and viral communities from oxygen minimum zone, Eastern Pacific Ocean - ETNP201406SV201 (SPAdes) (version 2) | ecosystem: Environmental > Aquatic > Marine > Oceanic ...
CCGGACCGGCCAGACTGCTGGGGTGCGGCTCGAGGAAACCCCCGAACAGCAGTCATTGCGCGCCGAGTTGCGCTCCTACTTCGCCGGGTTGATGACCGAGGAGCTCAGGGATGCGCTCCGCGGTGGCCACGCTGCATCCGACACACGTAGGTCGGTATACAGACGACTCGGGACGGACGGGATGCTCGGCCTCGGTTGGCCAACCGAGTACGGGGGCGGAGGCCGGCCTGCGACCGACCAGTTCATCCTGTTCGACGAGGCGCAGCGGGCCAACTGCCCCATGCCGTTCGTGTCCCTCAACACAGTCGGGCCGACCCTCATCGAGTTCGGCGACGAGGCCCAGAAACAGCGCTTCCTGCCCGGGATTCTCGCCGGTGACGTGATCTTCGCCATCGGGTACTCGGAACCGACGGCAGGTACCGACCTGGCCTCGTTGCGGACCAGGGCCGTTCGTGACGGCGATGAGTGGGTGGTCAGCGGATCCAAGATCTTCACCAGCGGGGCTAACGAGGCCGACTACGTCTGGTTGGCCTGTCGAACCGATCCCGAGGCACGCAAGCACAGGGGTATCTCTCTGCTGATCGTGCCCACCGACTCCGAGGGCTTTTCGTGGACGCCCATAGTCACGGTGGGCGACGGGCCGACGACCAGTACCTACTACGACAGCGTGCGGGTGCCGGCTGCCAACCTGGTCGGCGATGTGAACGCCGGCTGGTCGATGATCACGACGCAACTCAATCACGAGCGGGTCGGCCTGGCAGCCACCAGCGCCCTGGCCTTCAATCTCCACGACGACACGGTGGCCTGGGCGGCCGACACCGTGGCCCCCGAGGGCGGACGTGTCATCGACCGACCCTGGGTGCAGCTGGACCTGGCCCGGTGCCATGCCGAACTGGAGGCCCTCCGGCTCCTCAACTGGCGGATGACCATCGATGTGGAAAGGGGGCGCCTCACCGCCGACCGGTCGGCGGCGGTGAAGGTCTACGGCACCGAGGCAGCGGTGAGGATCTACGAACGCCTGCTCGGCATCGTCGGAGCAGAGGGCCGGGTGAGGGATGGTCAACCCGGAGTGGTGCTGCGAGGCGAACTGGAGAAGGCCGCCCGGGCCGCCCAGATCAACACGTTCGGGGGTGGGGTCAACGAGGTGATGCGGGAAATAGTCGCCTGGATGGGCCTCGGCATGGCCCGTACGGCCCGGCAGGCCTGAAAGCGACGGGAACGACTGTGGACTTCGACCTGACCGATGACCAGCAGGCCCTTCGTGGCCTGGCTGAACGGATCTTCGGCGACCTCGCATCGACCGACCGTGTGGCCGAGGTGGAGGCCACCGACGACCGGTTCGACCGCAACCTCTGGGAGGCCCTGGCCGAAGCGGGCCTGATCGGCGTAGCGCTCCCCGAACGCGACGGGGGCCTCGGCCTGGGCATGGTGGAGGCCTGCCTGGTCCTCGAACAACAGGGTCGACGGGTGGCCCCGGTTCCGCTGCTGGCCGTCACGGCGCTCGGCGCATGGGCGATCTCCGCCCACGGCTCCGAAGCGCAGCGGGCCCGGTGGTTGGAGGGCATAACCGAAGGCAGCCGAATCCTGACCGGGGCATGGACGGACCCGGCCGGAGCGGACCTCTCGCAGCCCCTGACCGGGGTGGCCGAGGGGACGGGATGGCGGGTCAGTGGAACGAAGGTGGCCGTGCCCGCCGCCGGTGTGGCCGAAGCCGTAGTCGTGCCGGTCGACACCGACGGCCACCGTGTGGCGATCGTTCCGACAGACGCCGAGGGCCTGACCATCACCCTCGCCGAAACGACCAGTCGGGAGGTCCGTGGGGCCCTGGAGTTCGACGCTGTGAGGGTCGAGCCCGAAGACCTCCTCGAGGGCGACGGCGACAGGATCACCCAGGGGGTTCTGGACCGGGCCAGGATCGGAATCTGCGCCATGGTGCTGGGATGCTGCGAAGAGGCCCTGGCCATGGCGGCAACCCATGTGTCCGAACGCGAACAGTTCGGCCGGCCCTTGTCCACCAACCAGGGGGTTGCCATCCAGGCCGCCGACGCGGCGATCGACACGGACGGCATACGGGTCACCCTCCAACAGGCCGCATGGCGACTCGACAACGGCCTCGACCTCTCACAGGCCGTGCCGACGGCCAAGTGGTGGGCTGCCGAAGCCGGGCAGCGGGTGGTGGTCACCACCCAACACCTGCACGGTGGGACCGGGGCCGATATCAGCCACCCGGCACACCGCTACTTCCTCTGGGTGCTCCAACTGGCAGACAGCCTGGGCGGTGCCGGAGCCCACCTGGCCCGACTCGGCTCGACGATCCTCGACCGGGCCTCCTGAGGGCCGAACGGGAGGACTAGAGGCCGAAGCCGTCGACGACCGGTTCCTGGTCGGCGAAGAAGGGCCCCAGGTGGTCCTCAAGGGCCTCGAGGGTCCAATCACCCTCGTGGGTGGCCTCGAAGGCCCGACGGGGCCGTTCGTAGACCGTGACCTCGCCGCCCCAGACCTGGAGTACCTGGCCGGAGACCCGTTCGGCCAGCGGGGAGGCAAGCCAGGCCACCAGCGGCGCCACGTGCTCCGGGGCGAAAGTGTCGAAGCCATGGTCGGGCTGCTCGAACAGCGTTGCCGACGGACCGCCCATGATCATCCGGGTGCGGGCCCGGGGCACCAGCACGTTGGCCGTGCACCCGAACCGGAGCACCTCGCGGGCGGCCGAGATGGTCAGGGCGGTGATCCCGGCCTTCGCAGCGCTGTAGTTGCCGCTCCCCAGGGCGCCGATCAGCGCCGCCTCCGAGGAGGTACTTATCAACCGGCCGCCGAGAGGTTCCCCACCTCCGGCCTTCCACCGGTCACGCCAGTGGGCCAGCGTGTGGCGGATGGTGCAGAAGTGACCCTTGAGGTGCACCCGGACCACGTCGTCGAACTCCGACTCCTCCATCTTCTGGAGCATCGAGTCGCGTATGAATCCGGCGTTGTTGACGAGGATGTCGAGGCCCCCGAACTCGTCGACGGCCGTTCGGACCAGGTCGGCCGACTGTTCCCAGTCCGCCACATCGCCAAAGTGGGCCACGGCCCGACCGCCCATAGCGGTGATCTCGGCCACGACATCCTCGGCGGGCGAGTCGTCCTGGCCTGTACCGGCAAGCGTCGTGCCGAGGTCGTTGACGACCACCGCTGCGCCATGCTGGGCCAACTCGAGGGCTTCGACCCGGCCCAGGCCACGACCCGCACCGGTGACAATGGCTACGCGGCCGTCGAGGAGTTCCATCGTCAGATGCGTTCGATGACCGTTGCCGTGCCGATCGCCCCGCCGCAGCACATGGTGACCATGGCCGTCGAGGCGTCACGTCGTTCCAACTCGTGCAGGGCCGTGACCAGGAGCCGTGAGCCGGTGGCCCCCACCGGGTGGCCCAGGGCTATGGCTCCGCCGTTCACGTTGACCCTCTCCGGGTCGATCTCGGGGTACTGGCCCAGCCAGGAGAGCACCACGGCGGCAAACGCCTCGTTGCACTCGAAGATGTCGATGTCGGACAGCTGCATCCCGCTCCTGGCCAGGAGTCGGGCCGTGGCATCCACCGGGCCGTCGAGGAGGTAGTAGGGGTCGGTGCCCACCACCACGTTGGTCACCATGCGGGCTCGGGCCTTCAGGCCGAGGGCAGCAGCCCGCTCGGCGCTCATCCACAGCAGGCCGGCAGCACCGTCGGAGATCTGCGACGAATTGCCGGCCGTGTGGATCCCGGCGGGCATCACGGGATCGAGTCGGGCCAGGCCCTCGGCGGTGGACTCCCGGATCCCCTGATCGGTCGTCACACGCCTGGTCTCGGAGGTTCGGGCGCCGTTCTCGTCGAGGATCGGGACGTCCAACGGGAGGATCTCCCGCTCGAAGCGCCCCTCCACCGCTGCCTGGGCCGCCCGCTCCTGGGAGCGCAGTCCCCATGCATCGACATCCTCCCTGGTGATGCCCCGGTTGGCGGCGATCCGTTCGGCAGCTTCGAACTGGTTGGGACTGTCCCACGGGAAGTCGTCCGGCTTCGACTTCCCCGGGCCGTTGACGACGTTGGAGCCCAGGCCCACATGGCTCATCAACTCGACCCCGCAGGCCAGGCCCACGTCGATGGTGTCCGAGGTGATCAGTGCGTGGATCAGGTTGTTGGCCTGCTGGCCGGAGCCGCACTGGGCGTCGACGGTGGTGGCCCCCGTGCTGTAGTCGTCGCAGGCGGTCAACCAGGCGTGGCGGGTGACGTTGCTTGCCTGCTCGCCGGCCTGCGTCACGCAGCCTCCGATGACCTGTTCCACCTCAGCCGGCTTCAGGTCGGCTCGGTCGACGATGCCCCTCTGAAGGGCTCCCAGCAACTGGGTGGCGTGGAAGCCGCTCAGGTCGCCTGTTCCCACCCGGCCCCGCCCGAGCGGCGTCCGTAGTGCTTCGACGATGACGGCCTCTGCCATGGCGGCGTTCCTCCTGGTCCAGTGTCCACATCATTGCCCAGTCGTCCGGACGGCGACCACATCAGAACGGACCGGAGCCGACAGGCCCTGCTCAGCGACCACGTGGCCGTGGCGGGAAGCAGTGGGATCAGGCGCCGACCACGGGGATGAGCACCCGGCCGTCATCGGCGCGCCGGACCTCGAGGTGTTCGCCGGAGGACACCCGTCCGTAGATCGTGTTGCGCTGCTCGAGGGTGCGGCCCAGCGGTTCGACAATGGCCACGAAGTCGGACTCCTGGGCGGACTGACCGTGTTCGGCGCCGGCGGCCCGTGAGATGTTCTCGTCGACGAGGGTGCCGCCGAGGTCGTTGCATCCCGCCTGGAGCATCTGGCGGATGCCGTCGAAGCCGATCTTGACCCAGGAGCCCTGGATGTTGTCGACCAGCCCATGCAGTGCGATCCGGGCCACGGCGTGCATCAACAGCGTCTCGCGGAAGGTGGGGCCTCGGCGCGCCGTGCGTTGCAGGTAGATGGGAGAGGCCATGTGCACGAAGGGGAGGCCCACGAACTCGGTGAACCCACCGGTCTCCTTCTGGAGGTCGCGGCACGCGAGCAGGTGCCGCACCCAGTGTTCGGGGCCCTCGATCGATCCGAACATGATCGTGATGTTGGAGCGCAGTCCGACCCCGTGCGCAGTGCGGTGGGCCTCGAGCCATTCCTCGGTGTTGATCTTGTCGGGACACAACCTGGCACGAATCGTGTCGTCGAGGATCTCTGCTGCGGTTCCGGGCAGGGACTGCAGGCCGGCGTCCATGAGGCGACGGAGGTAGTCCGCCAGGGGCTCGCCGAGGCGTCGGGCGCCTTCGGTGACCTCGAGTGCGGTGAAGCCGTGGACGTGTATGTCCGGCACGGCGTCCCGGACGGCCCGTGTGACGTCGATGTAGTAGTCGCCGTCGAAGTCGGGATGGATGCCGCCCTGGAGGCAGACCTCGGTGGCACCCATACGTGCGGCATCGGTGGCACGGCCGGCGATCTCGTCGAGGTCCAGGAGGTAGGGGGTGCCTCGCAGGTTCAGCGACAGCGGGCCCTTCGAGAAGCCGCAGAACCGGCACTTGTAGGTGCAGACGTTGGTGTAGTTGATGTTGCGGTTGGCAACCCAGGTCACGACATCGCCGACGGCCCGACGCCGGAGTTCGTCAGCGACCTCGGCAACGGAACGCACCTCGGGGCCGCGTGCTGCAAACAGGGTGAGGAGTCCTTCGGACCCGACCTCCTGTCCATCGAGGACCCCGTCGAGGACCTCCCGGAGTCGTCCGCCCGCTGCAGGCGACCCGCTCAGCAGGTCGACGGGCGAAACGGGCGCTCCCGAGTACCAGGCCGTCGAGTCGTGGCCGATCTGGCGGATCTCGGCGCCGTCCTCGGCGGCGATGGTCTCTATGCGCTCAGGGAAGACGGCCCCCGGATCGTCGCGGCCGAGGCCCTCGGCGTCGGCACGGTCCATCACGGGGAACCGGAGTGCCTCGTCGAGCCAGATCTCGGGCCGGCTCACGTAGTCGGGGTGGATGGTGAGTCGGGGAGCAAGGGTGAAGCCCCGCTGCTCGGTCAACTCCCGAAGGCGGTCGAGGGCCGGCCAGGGGCGCTCAGGGTTGACATGGTCGACGGTCAAAGGGGAGACACCGCCCCAGTCGTCGATGCCGGCATCGAGCAACGGCCTGAAGTCGTCGGAGAGGTTCGGCGGGGCCTGTACGTGCACCTCGTCCGGGAGGACCAGACGTGCCAGTGCGATGGCCTCGAGGTAGTCGTGCGACGGGCACGGTGGTGCCGCACGCATGGCGGTGCCGGCCTTGGGAAGGAAGTTCTGGACGATGACCTCCTGCACGTGCCCGTGTCGTCGATGCGAGTCGGCGATGGCCTCGAGGGCGACGAGTCGGTCAATGCGGTCCTCGCCTATTCCGACGAGGATGCCCGTGGTGAACGGGATCCGGAGACGGCCGGCGGCCTCGAGGGTGGCGAGGCGGCGCTCCGGTGTCTTGTCGGGGGCGCCCCGGTGGCAGTCGAGGTCGGGACGAAGCGTCTCGAGCATCATCCCCTGTGATGGGGCGACTTCCCGGAGCCGGGCCAACTCGTCCTCGTGGAGCGCTCCGGCGTTGGAGTGGGGGAGCAGGCCGGTCTCCTCGAGCACCAGGCGCGAGACATCGACCAGGTAGTCGACGGTCGATTCGTAGCCGTGGCGGCCCAGCCAGTCGGCAGCCACCGGATAGCGCTCCTCGGGTCGCTCGCCGAGCGTGAACAGCGCCTCGTGGCATCCGGCCGAGGCTCCCCGGCGGGCGATTTCGAGGATCTCGTCGGTCAGGAGGTAGGGGGCGGCGAGTCGGGCGGGCGGCTGGGCGAATGTGCAGTAGCCGCAGCGGTCGCGGCACAGCATGGTGAGGGGGATGAACACCTTGGGGCTGTAGGTGATGCGGGTGCCGTGCGCCATGTCGCGACGCCGGCCGGCAGCGGCGACCAGCTCCGGGAGCGGCACACCGAGCAACTCCCCGGCCCCTGCGGGAACCTGCCGGGCGGTCATCCGACGGCTCCGGTGGCTCGTGCATGGTGTCCGGGGCCGGGCCGGCTCCGGATGTGCTGGGCGGCAACGGCCTCGTCACATGTCGGACAGCGGACCGCATGTTCGACCGGGCCATGGCAGGCGTCGTGGATCAGCAGGGTGGGGGGCCCGTTCTCGGCGCACCAGCGATCGCCCCATGCCATGAGGGCGACCAGCGCCGGGGAGAGGTCGCGGCCCTTGGCTGTGAGCCGGTACTCGTGGCGCACCGGTCTCTCCTGGTAGGGCACCCGCTGGACCACTCCGGCTTCCTCGAGCCGGCGGAGGCGGTCGGTCAGGAGATTCCGCGCGATTCCCAGGTCACCGTGAAGGCGTTCGAAGCGACGGACGCCCCGGAACAGGTCTCGCAGGATCAGCAGCGTCCAGCGGTCTCCTACGGCCTCGAGGGTGCGGGCGATCGAGCAGCGGTCGGTGGAGGAGGGGATGGGTTCACCGGGCATGGGGGGACCGTAGCAGTCCGTTGCGAAATGCAACGGACTCGGCCGTGGCCGATTCCGGGCAGGTCAGGCCAGCTCGTCGGCCTTCTGCCCAAGGGTCTCCAGCAGCTCGACGAACGACTTCACGAAGGCTCCCACGCCCTCCTCCTCGAGGACGCGGGAGACGTCATCGAGGTCCACTCCCACCGCCTGGACTGCAGCCAACGTGGAGCGTGCCCCCTCGGGATCGGCATCGACCGTGCGGGCCAGCGTGCCGTGGTCGTCGAACGCCTCGAGCGTGGTCTCCGGGAGCGTGTTGACGGTGTCAGGGCCGATCAGCGCGTCGACATAGAGGGTGTCGGGATAGGAGGGATTCTTGGTCGAGGTCGACGCCCAGAGGGGGCGCTGGACCCTCGCCCCCCGTGCAGCGAGCGCCTCCCACCGGTGTCCGGAGAAGGCTCGACGGAAGAGGTCGTAGGCAACCTGCCCCTGGGCGACGGCGGCGAGGCCCCGGAGGTCGAGCGCCTCAGGTGTGCCGATGGCCTCCAGGCGGCGGTCGATCTCGGTATCTGTGCGGCTGATGAAGAACGATGCGACCGACGAGATCCCCGACAGGTCGCCCTCGTGGTCCTCGAGACCGCCGATGTACGCCTCCATCACCTCCTGGTAGCGGTCGAGGGAGAAGATGAGGGTGACGTTGACGCTGCAGCCCTCGGACACCATGGTGCGGATGGCGGGAATGCCCTCGGCGGTGGCGGGGATCTTCACGAACAGGTTGGGCCGGCCGATCACGTTCCGAAGGTGGCGGGCGGCATCCTCCGTGCCGGCGGTGTCGGCGGCCAGGCTGGGATCGACCTCGACCGAGACGAAGCCGTCGAGGCCACCGGTCGCCTCGTGGACTGGCCGCAACAGGTCCAGGGCGTCGACGATGTCGCGCGTCACCAGGTCCCAGTAGGAGTCCTCGATCGATTGCCCGGCGCCGGCGAGGGCGCCGAGCTGTTCGTCGTAGTCGTCGGTCCCGGTCATCGCCTTCTGGAAGATCGACGGATTCGAGGTGATGCCACGTACCCCCCGGTCGATGAGCGCCTGCAACTCACCGGAGGTGATCCATCCCCGGCGCAGGTTGTCCAGCCACGGACTCTGGCCCTGCTGGTCGAAGAGCTCGCGGAGTCGGCTCATGCTGCGCCTTCCTTCGTGTCGAGACCGCCGTCGAGGAGTGCACGTGCCGCCTCGACCACGGCCGTCGGCGTGATCCCGAGCCGCTCCATGACCTCGGCGCCTGGAGCCGAAGCCCCGAATCGGTCTATGCCGACCGAGCTGTCCGCCCATGCTCCCCAACCGAAGGTCACGCCGGCCTCCACCGACACCACGGGCACGCCGGGGGGGAGCACGGAGGAGCGATAGGCGCCGTCCTGCCCGCCGAACAGGTCCATGGAGGGCATGGACACCACGCGCACGGAGGTCCCGCCGGCGGAGAGGGTCGCTGCAGCATCGAGTGCGACGGCAACCTCGCTGCCGGTTCCGATGAGCACGATGTCGGGAGGACCGTCTGCATCCACGAGCACGTAGGCGCCCCGGGCCACCGCTGCATGGTCGTCGGTGCCGGCCAGGACCGGCACGTCCTGACGGGTCAGGAGAAAGGCTGTGGGACCGTCACCCTCGATCGCCACCCGCCAGGCGCCGGCGGTCTCGTTGGCATCGGCAGGCCTGAAGACCCGGAGGCCGGGGATCGCCCGCAGGGCGGCGGCGTGCTCGACGGGCTGGTGGGTTGGTCCGTCCTCGCCGACTCCGACCGAGTCGTGTGTCCAGACGAACAGCGTCTTGGCACCACTGAGGGCCGCCAGGCGCACGGCACCGCGCATGTAGTCGCTGAACACGAGGAATGTCCCACCCACGGGGATGAGGCCGCCATGGAGGGCCATCCCGTTGCAGATGGCGCCCATGGCGTGCTCGCGGACGCCGAAGAAGAGTTGGCGGCCCTCGGGGCAGACGGCTGACTGGACGCCGTGGCCCTCGATGGTGGTTCCGGTGTTGCCGGTCAGGTCGGCGCCGCCACCGATCAGGCCGGGGACCTCGTCGAGCAGGGCCGTCAGGCAGGCGTTGCCGGCCTTGCGGGTGGCCACGCTCTGGCCGGGTTCCCAGGTCGGAAGAGCGTCGGTCCAGCCGTCGAGCCCGGAGGCCGCCCAACAGGCCTCCCATGCGGAGCGGTCACCGTCCCAGCCGTCGAGCCGCTGCTGCCAGGCCTCACGGGCGGCGCTACCCCGTGCGCCGGCCTCACGGTAGGTCGCAAGCACCTCATCGGGAATGTGGAAGGACTCGTGTTCCGGAAGCCCCATGCGGCGCTTCGTCTCGGCGATGCCGTCGTCGGTCAACGAGTAGCCGTGGGCGGCCGACGTGTCGACATCGGGCGAGGGGGTGGCGATATGGCTCCGGAGCACGATGAGGGTGGGCCGATCATCCTCGGCCGTCCCGGAGCGCAGCGCCGCCTCTATGGCGTCGAGGTCCTCAGCCGCCTCGCCGAGCTCGACCACGTGCCATCCGTAGGCACCGAACCGGGCCGGAGCGTCGTCGGAGAGTGCCAACTCGGTCGGCCCGTCGATCGTGATGTGGTTGTCGTCGTAGACGGCTATGAGGCGTCCCAGGCCGAGGTGGCCGGCAAGCGATGCCGCCTCGTGGCTGATTCCCTCGGCGAGGTCACCGTCGCCACAGACGACGAACGTGTGGTGGTTGCAGACCTCGGAGCCGAAGCGGGAGCGCAGGTTCCGCTCCGCCACGGCCATGCCGACGGCGTTGGCGAGGCCCTGACCGAGGGGCCCCGTCGTGACCTCGACGCCCGCCGTGTGTCCGACCTCTGGATGGCCGGGCGTGGCTGATTCCCATTGGCGGAAGCGGCGGAGGTCCTCGAGGGTCAGCCCATGGCCCGTGAGATGGAGCATCGAGTACAGGAGGATCGAGGCATGGCCGGCCGAGAGGATGAAGCGATCGCGGTCGGGCCATCCGGGGTCGCCGGCGTCGTAGGTGAGGACCCTGGTCCACAGGACATGGGCCAGGGGGGCAAGGGCCATTGCGGTGCCCTGGTGGCCGGAACGGGCAGCATGGGGACCGTCCATCGAGAGGCCGCGGATGACGTTGACGGCGTGGGTCTCGAGGGGGGCGTCCAGGGGGGCGCTCATGGGCGATGTGGCTCCGGTCGGGGACGTGATCGGCCACCCTATCCGCGTGGCCCGAACCGGAAAGGCACCGTTCGGCCGCCTACCGATGCCTCAGGCAGCAGGCTCGGCACCGAGAAGGAGGACGGAGGCGGTGAAGCCGTGGAGGAAGTGCCGGCCCCCGACGGGTCCGATCTCGCCGGCGCAGAACATGCCGGCAACTGCGGTGGTGTCGAGTCCGTCGACGAGTGCCTCGGCATCGGGACCCGGGCGGCCGAACAGGTTGGAGCCGCGACCGTTGCAGGTGAAGGCGAGGGCCGAATCGGCGTGCCAGGCTGCGGTCAGGTCCCGGAGGTCGCCACTGGCGGCATCGGCGTCGCGGACCTGGAACTGCACCGTGGAGCCGACCGGGGCATGGTCGCCGATGGCCACGGCACCCGTCGACCGGTCGGCACCCAGCACGGTCCGGATCAGGAAGTCACCCGGTCCGAACACATCGCGCTGCTCGTCGACGACGAGCCCGACATGCAGACCTCGGGAGAGCAGGGCACGTTCGGGGGGTTCCGCAGCATCCGAAATCGCCTTCAGCCGCTCGAGGGCAGGGCGACCGCCCAGAGTTCGCAGCAGGGAGCCCTCGCTGGATGTGACGGTCATCGGCTCGCCCACCGGGCGACAACCCTGGGAAACGAGGGGCTGAGCACCCAGGCCAGGTGGTAGCGCCAGGGCGACTGCGCCGTCCCGGTACACGTCGTCGTCAAGGAAGAGCCGGTTGCCGCCGGGCCGGCTGGAAGCAGATGCAAGGCCTCCTACCAGGGTCAACCCGGGTGGGACGCTGTCGGCGAGCGCGATGCCGTTGAAGGAGAACGGATCGGCCAGGGCGACGACGGCGGTCTCGTCGACGAGCCCATCGGGGAGGGGCCCCTCCGGTGGCAGGCGGAAGACCTCGACGGGGCCGGTGAGTCCTGCCCAAAGGAC
>Ga0208409_1001059_pt1 | contig 11556 bp, 10 predicted proteins | sample ETNtaG_29_FD_185784 | JGI IMG/M metagenome (GOLD analysis project Ga0208409, IMG submission 185784) | Marine microbial and viral communities from oxygen minimum zone, Eastern Pacific Ocean - ETNP201406SV201 (SPAdes) (version 2) | ecosystem: Environmental > Aquatic > Marine > Oceanic ...
TTATTTTTTTGAATGAGCCCCTCATGTCTGGAGATTTTTTCTGGGAACAAACAGGAGGTCCTCCGGACTACTCAGCACCCCATCAAGTTTCTCTTGTAAATGAAGAATTAACTAAAGGTGAAAAGCCCTATATCACCCTGACCAATTCACCTGTTCTCAGGGACAGTGCGATTTATAAAGTAAGATTTGCCGGTGTGAACATGGCTGGCAGTGGTTTGGATTCAATCATCGTTCCAAATGTAACTTTTGACGTTACATTGCCTCAGTTCTACGATGTGCTGCCAAAAGACAGTACCACGTTTAATTCTTCATTGTTCTATCATGTGAGTGAAGATTTAAAAAGTGGCACAGTTTCTTGGTTTATTCCTGAGACGGATTCTGCTCTGATATTTTCGTTTGATTTGCAAACAGAAGAATTAAGTAAGGGTGCGCATGAAATCGTTGTTTCTGAAAGGTTTCAGGGAATTGAAGAAGGCAAAAGTTATTTGGTAGAATTTACAGGGGTTGATCTTGCCGAAAATGAGTCGATACCATTTACGATCTCAAATATAGTTTATGATATTACTTCTCCCGTATTCACCAATATCATTCCTTCAACGGGATCCTATTTTAATTCACCGGATATTTCATACGAAATCAATGAAGATTTACACTCCGGTTCATTTAGCTGGGATTATGGCTGGAGAAAAGAATTTAAATATGATTTTGAACTGGATGAATTGGGGAATGGTGGTCACGTATTAAAGAGTGTATTGCCTCAAGATGTGTTAGATGAGGATAGAGATAATAATCTCATTATCATTGGTACAGATTTAGCAGGAAATTCTTCTCATATGGAATTAAGCAATGTTGTGTATGATATTACCCCGCCAGAATTAATTATCAAATATCCCGAAACGAATGATATCCTGAATACATTTGAATTTGCCTTTACAATTTCAGAAGTTTTAAAAGATGGCCGATTTATTTGCACGCAAACGGCAGGTACGTTTGATGAGAAGTCTCCAAGGTTGATTCAATTGTCAGGATATGAACTGGAGAAAAGCCAGAAGTCAAAAAAACCTCCTTTGAACAAAACTATATTGAACAATGGTTCGGTATATGAAATACAGTTTAAAGGAGTGGATTTTGCTGACAATTTCGCACAACCTTTTGTGGTGAGTAATGTATTATTTGACAATGAAAACCCGGGAATAATCATCTTAGCTCCCGCTAACAATGAGATAGTGTATGGTGCCAGCATAAGTTATTCTCTTTCTGAAAATCTTAAGGAAGGCAAAATTATATGGAAGAAAAAAAAGGGAAAATTTTCTTTAATGGGTTTGATACTCTCATTGTTTAGTTTTCTTTCTTCCGATTCAAAAGAGATTGATATGGTAGAAAAGGAATTGACCAAGGGAGATCACAAAAAAATAGTTCCTTACAATCAAACTGAATTAAAAACTGGAGAAATTTATTCTCTTACAATTCAAGGGGTTGACATGGGAGGAAATATTGGAAATTCTGCTATCATCCAAGAGATACAAGTAATGAATTCTTCTAAATAAAAAAGATAAAATATTACTGGTGATCAATTTGAATTATTTCATTTTTCTTTGGTTTTATATTATTGTATTAACTTGTCCTTTATAGGAATTGGAGTTCATTAGGATAAAAGGTAAATTCGCCGGAAAATTTTAGGAGAAATCATGGCAAAAAAACAGTTGAGCTTTGCTGAAAAAGCAGCGAAAAAGAAGAAAAAAGGATTTAAGTCTGTAAAATTCATTAAGAGTTTCCGTTCGGAAAAAACAGGGCATTGGCGTTTCAAAGAACGGATTTTGAATCTAATTGGGGGTGAATCTATTGATGCAGCTCTTGAGCGGCAGGAAAAAGAAGTCCATACTTTGGATATTGAAATGCCGGTAGCTGAAACAGAAACGGCTGAGGTGGAAACGACTTCTCAAGAAGAAGCTGTCGCTGAAGAAGTTCAAGATGCAGAAGCTGCACCGGTAGAGGAAGAAGCTCAAGCAGAGCCTGAAGCTGAAGAAGTACAACCAGAGCAAGACACCCAGGCGGAGGAAACGGAACCAGCTGAAGTGGAAGAGGAAAGTTCAGAACCCGAATCTGAGGAAGTATCTGAAGCACCAGTTGATGAGGGAGAAGAAGTTCAAGAAGAAGCTGTCGCTGAAGAAGTTCAAGATGCAGAAGCTGCACCGGTAGAGGAAGAAGCTCAAGCAGAGCCTGAAGCTGAAGAAGTACAACCAGAGCAAGACACCCAGGCGGAGGAAACGGAACCAGCTGAAGTGGAAGAGGAAAGTTCAGACCCAGAGCCTGAGGGAGAAGCTGAAGCGCCAGTTGATGAGGAAGAAGAAGTTCAGGAAGAAGCTGTTACTGAGGGGGAACAGGAAGTCCATATGGAAGAAAATTCCAGTACCGATGGAAAAACTGACGGTGGAGAACAGAAAAAAGAACCTCCAAAATCTGCTGAACAAGAAACTGACTAATTTTTATTTACTTAATTGGAGGGGTGGCAGAGCGGCTGAATGCACCGGTCTTGAAAACCGGCAAGGGTTTATGCCCTTCGGGGGTTCAAATCCCTCCCCCTCCGCTTTGTAATCTGAAAAAATTACCTGGAGAGGTGTCCGAGTGGCTTAAGGAGCACGCTTGGAAAGCGTGTGTGCGTTCACGCGTACCGCGGGTTCGAATCCCGCCCTCTCCGCTGTTTGATTGGGAGTAACCTCTTTGGAAGGAGGGCTTTTGAATTTGTTTGGAGTAAGTGTGTACTGCAAATTGATCCTATACCCCCCTGGGGGCAAATTGAGAACGTGAAAAGGAGATGGTTATGAAGAGATTTTTATTTTTTGCACTTTTTCTATCTGTTATTTTTGGACAGCAAAGAGCAACAACTGATGATGAGGAAATAGTAATTCTAAATGAAGATGGCACTTGGCAATACCAAACGGGTGAAGCAGGAAAGAAAAAAGATGAAGGAACTGTCAAGGATGAGAAAGAAAATGGGATATGGATTACTTTGCATGAGAATGGACAGAAGAACAGTGAAGGTGCTTACAGGGGTGGGAAAAAAGATGGAAAATGGACTGAATGGTACACGACTGGGGAGAAGAAAAGCGAAGGAAATTACACGGATGGGAAAAAAGATGGAAAATGGACTGAATGGTATAAGAATGGGCAGAAATCTGAAGGAACGTACACGGATGGGAAAAAAGATGGAAAATGGACTTATTGGGAGTTGTATGACAATGGACTGAAATTTAAAGAAGAACTTTACAATGATGGGAAAGGAGATTTGACATGGATTTCTTTGTATGTGACTGGACAGAAGAAAAATGGAGGGATTTTTAAGGATGGAAAAAAAGATGGAGAATGGACTGTATGGTATACGACTGGGGAGAAAAAAAGTGGAGGAACTTATAGGGATGGAAAAAAAGAAGGACCATGGACTGAATGGTATAAGAGTGGACAGAAGAAAAGTGGAGGAGATTACACGGATGGTGTAAAAAATGGGATATGGATTTCTTTGTATGAGGCTGGGGAGAAAAAAAGTGAGGAAATTTATACGGATGGAGAAGAAGATGGGAAATGGACTTTTTGGTCTCCAAATGGGAAAGAAAGTTCGGAACTTTCTTTCAAAAGTGGAAGAAAATGGGATGGGATATATACTAAATGGTATCCTAATGGACAGAAGTGGTCGGAAAGAACTTACACGGATGGTAATACAGTTGGTTTAGGAACTATATGGTATGAGACTGGACAGAAGATGGAAGAAGGGATTTATGAGGATGGAGGGAAAGATAGTTTATGGACTTTTTGGTTTGTGAATGGAAAGAAGAAGTCGGAAAGAACTTACAAGGATGGGAAAGTACACGGAAAGATGACTTTATGGTATGAGACTGGTCAGAAAATGATAGAGGGAAATTTTAAAGATGAGAAGGAAGAAGGAATATTTACTCGATGGTATGAAAATGGGAAGAAACAAAGCAAAGGAATGTACAGGAATGGAGAGCAGGAAGGAGAATGGACTTACTACAATAAAGATGGAAGAATTAAAGAAGTAAAAGACTACTTAAGAGTAATCAAAGAATACTAATCAATAATCACTGAATTATTTGATGAAATCAAATGGAGTATGAAATTTAGACTAAGGACAAATGAAATGAAAAAGTTATTTATTTTATTTACATTTATTTTATTCGTTATTTCCTGTGGTAAAGACAAAGATAACATTAAAGATGGTTATTTTAGCTACCCCTACGAGAATGGACAGACAAAGATAGAAGGAAATCATAAAAATGGAAAGAAAGACGGTAAATGGAATATCTATTACGAAAATGGACAGATAGAATATAATATACACTACAAAAACGGAAAAAAGAATGGTAAATGGGTTTGGTATTACGAAAACGGGCAGATAAAAATGAAGGGAAACCACAAAAATGGAAAGAAAGATAGTAAATGGACTATCTATTACGAAAATGGACAGATAGAACATGATATATACTACAAAGATGGAAGCAAAGATGGTAAATGGACTTACTATAATGAAGATGGAACGATAAAAGAAGTAAAAGAGTACTAACCAACAATTACAAATTGATTCCTCTTGGTAAATTGAAGAGATGAATGAATTGCTTAAAAAGTCGATAAAATGGTGGCAAGAAAAACTTGGTATATCTGATTATGGTATTATTTGGATTTCTTTTATTAAAGGTCTGATAATTGGATTATTGATTTATCATTTTTTTATTAGATGAAAAGACTTTTATTTATAGCATTGTTGGTTGTGTTTGGTTGTGAGGATGAAAAGGCAGATTCAAAGTTTGATTTTCCTCTCATAGACCTGAATCCTAATTCTTCAACCTTTGAACAAACCGTTGGTCCTGCTGACTTTTTAGGTGATGTCTGTATTGTCTTTTTTGGGCATGAATCCTGAGGGGGTTGCAGAAGCCGGTTCGGTTTCCTGAACAGCATTTATCTTGATCTGGTCTCCCAGGACATTTTGGATGTCCATGTCCTCGGTGTTGGAAAGGATCAGTACAATGAATATCTCGATCAAATGGTTGACGGACGGATACTGCCCTTGACGGAAGATTCACAGAGTGAGGGTTATCCCGTTTGGACAGATTGGGAAGCCGGCCAGAGGGATGTATTTTTTTTAAATCGAAATGGTATCGTTGATACCACATTTAATATCACTCCCTATGATCCAGACGATCCGGGAGATTATGTGTATATTATGAACTTGATATTGGAACTGCGGATTGATGATATTCCTTCTTCCGGCTTGATGCTGATTGCAAATAAATAATTTTTTATAAATAATACTGAAATCTTATGTCTACAGCCACAATCATACTGGATGAAAAACTGAGGGAGTATCTTTTAAATGTTTCCGTAAAGGAGCCGGAAATCCTCCGGGAACTTCGTGAAGAAACAGCGCAGATGGAATATTCCGCAATGCAGATTTCTCCAGAGCAAGGTGCCTTCATGTCATTTTTAGTTGAGTTAATTCAGGCCAAGCGCACACTTGAAATCGGTGTTTTTACTGGCTACAGTGCACTTGTAGTAGCAATGGCGCTTTCTGAAGATGGAATCGTAACAGCCTGCGATGTGAGTGAAGAATGGGCAAATGTCGGTATGAAATACTGGAAAAAAGCACAAGTAGAAGATAAAATTGATCTCCGAATTGCTCCTGCTTTGAAAACACTTGATCAACTTCTTTCTGAGGGGAAACAAGGAACCTATGATTTTGCTTTTATAGATGCTGATAAAATAGAGTACCAAGGTTATTTTGATAAATCTCTGGAGCTTCTTCGGATTGGAGGATTGATAGCAATTGATAATGTTTTATGGGGAGGGAGCGTAATAGATGATTCCATTCAGGATTCATCTACAAAGGCAATCCGGAATTTCAATGAGAACTTAAGTTCCGATCCAAGAGTTTCCATTTCAATGGTTCCAATTGGGGATGGTTTGACATTAGCGTGTAAGCTATAAAAATGTATCAATCCGTTTTTTTCCTTAAAGAATCAGGAATTTCATTCTGGATGAATGTTTCTATGCTGTTTGATCATACATTAGTGATCAACTAATTTCAGGCTGTTCAATTTTTAATTCTTCATTAGTTTTCAATTAATAGATAAATGAACTCAAAGAACCCCAGAGTCAGATTTGCACCCAGTCCAACAGGGGAACTCCACCTTGGAGGAGCCAGGACAGCCCTGTTTAACTGGTTGTTTGCAAGGCATCATGATGGTCAATTTCTTTTGAGAATTGAAGATACGGACCAGGTACGTTCAAAAGAGGAATTTACTCAACAGATTTGTGATTCTTTAAGCTGGCTTGGCTTGGCCTGGGATGAGGAACCTGTGTTTCAGTCCAGACGGGGAGATCGCTACAGCGAGATGATCAGCATTCTCCTTGAAACTGAACATTCCTACAGGTGTTTCTGTTCAAAGGAAGCATTGGCTCAAAAGCGGGATAAAGCACAGAGCGAAAGCGGTGGCTATATGTATGATGGAACTTGCCGAGCTCTTTCTGAAGAACTCATTTCTGAAAAGTTATCCGGTAATCACCCCTTTGTTGTACGATTAAAAGTTCCCCGGAAAGTACTTAAATTCCAGGACCATATTTATGGCGAAATAGAAGTAAATACTGAAGAGATTGATGATTTTATTGTTGCCCGTTCAGATGGAAATCCAACTTATAATCTTGTGGTAGTCATTGACGACCATGACATGGACATTACACATGTGATTCGCGGGGAAGATCATGTTTCGAATACGCCAAAACAGATTATGATTTACGAAGCTCTCGGGCTCCCAATACCGGAGTTTGCCCATCTTCCCATGATTCTTGGCCCCGATAAGCGCAGGCTCAGTAAGCGCCATGGTGCCACCGGTGTGCAGGAATACCGGGACAATGGATATCTTCCGGAAGCTTTGATCAATTATCTTTCATTGCTTGGGTGGAATCCTGATACGGAAAAAGAAATTTTTTCATTGCATGAACTGGCGCAGTCCTTCCAGATAAACCAGGTGCAGAAAAAACCCGCAGTGTATGATGAAAAAAAACTCCACTGGATCAGCGGTCAGCATATTTTCAATTCTACAGCAAATGACCTTTTTGAAGGAATCCGAAAGATAAATCCGGACTGGCGTAGAGAGGAAGAGGATGGATTCCTGATAGAGGTAATCGAACTCCTAAAATTACGGGCAAAATCTCTCACTGAACTGCAGAATATCTCCGAATATTTTTTTGAAGATCCGAAATCATATGATGAAAAAGCGTCCCGGAAACACTGGAAAGATGATACTGCTAGCTCGTTAGTCCGGAAGTATTGTGAAACATTGAACACATTGGATGAATGGGCTGAGGATGGGGTGGAACAGGCTCTCCGGAATGTTGCAGAGGATGAAGGGATATCTGCAGGGAAATTGATCCACCCGGTTCGGTTATCATTGAGCGGCGTTCCTGCTGGCCCATCTCTATTTGCCATGATGGGGCTGTTAGGGAGGGAAACGTGCCTCAGGCGTCTTGAATTGGCCCTCCAGCGCTTGCCATTGGCAGGAGATGTGGAAGAAAACTGAGAATGTTTGCTGAAGAAAGATCACCTGTGAATTTCATTGAAGCTGTTATCAATGAAGATTTGAAAACAGGGAAACATGATGGACGGGTTCACACCCGGTTTCCCCCTGAACCCAATGGGTTTCTTCATATCGGCCATGCAAAATCCATCTGCCTGAATTTTGGTATAGCTGAAAAATACGATGGTGGCCTGTGCAACCTCCGCTTCGATGACACCAATCCTCTCAAGGAAGAAGATACATATGTGAATTCCATTATTGAGGATGTGAAATGGCTGGGATTTGACTGGGAGGATCGTTTGTATTATGCCTCAGATTATTTTGATCAATTATTCGATTATGCTGTTCAGCTCGTTCGGGATGGAAAAGCATTTGTATGTGATTTGAATTCTGAGGAGATCAGGTCATATCGAGGCACTCTCACTGAACCGGGGAAGGAAAGTCCTTATCGAGATCGTTCAATCGACGAAAATTATGATCTATTTCTGCGGATGAAAGCAGGAGAATTTCCCGATGGTTCCCGAACATTACGGGCAAAAATTGACATGTCTCATCCAAATCTGAATATGCGGGATCCTGTCATCTATAGAATTCTGCATGCATCACATCATCGAACGGGAGACACATGGTGTATCTATCCAATGTATGACTGGGCCCATGGGCTTGAAGATTCCATTGAAAGGATCACCCATTCCCTGTGCACGCTTGAATTTGAAGATCACCGCCCCCTGTATGATTGGTATCTAGAACAGCTGGGGGTCTATCACTGTCAGCAGATTGAATTTGCCCGGCTCAACCTGAACTACACTGTTATGAGCAAAAGGATGCTTCTGGAGCTGGTTGAGGGCGAATTTGTGTCTGGCTGGGATGATCCCCGAATGCCTACAATTTCCGGGTATCGACGTCGGGGATATACCCCGCAATCCATTCGGAATTTTGCCGAAAAAATTGGGATTGCAAAAAGAGATAATACAGTTGAAGTTTCTTTGCTGGAACATAGTGTTCGTGAAGACCTGAATAAACGGGCTCCGCGGGTTATGGCTGTATTGCAACCTCTGAAAATAGTGATTGAGAATTACCCTGAAGAACAAACAGAAGAATTGGCTGCTGTAAACAATCCTGAGAATCCTGAGGCGGGAACCCGTAATGTTCCTTTTTCACGTGAGCTGTTTATCGAGCAGAATGATTTCATGGAAGATCCTCCGAAGAAGTTTTTCCGGTTGGCACCCGGAAGGGAAATTCGCCTGCGGTATGCCTACTTTATCACCTGTACTCAGGTTATTAAGGATGAGAACGGGCGTGTGGTTGAAATACGGTGTACCTACGATCCGGAAACGAGAGGTGGGTCTGCCCCTGATGGACGGAAAGTGAAAGGGACTATACATTGGGTCTCAGCCGAACATTGCTTAGATGCTGAAGTTCGTCTTTATGATCGTTTATTTTCTGTTTCCATTCCGGGGCAAGATGGTGATTTCAAAAAAGATATCAATACTGATTCTCTACAGGTGCTAACTCAATGTAAGGTTGAACCCTCTCTAGAGGATGCAGTTCCAAATGTGACGGTCCAATTTGAACGGCAGGGATATTTCTGTGTTGATTTTGTGGACTCTTCCCCGGATCATCTCATTTTCAACCGTACTGTACCTCTTCGGGATTCCTGGAAAAAGATCGAAAAAAGTCAACAAAAAGACAGTTCATGAAATTAGGTTTATGAAAATAAAGTCTGGAAACACACAGTTAAATCGGGTTACCTTCAATATTATGTCCCAGAGAATTCAAAATAGGCTCAAATTATTATTAGCTATATTTGTTGTCCTCAGTATCGGTTTTGCTAAACCGAAAATCAGTCTCTATCTCATCAAATTTGATAACATCCAAAATGACCAGGTCACTGAATGGCTGCGGGATGGTTTTCCAGATTTAGTCCGGGAAGAGTTAATCAAAAATGGAGGAATTCAAATAAAGAATCATGCAGATTTGGAAAGAGTGATGAATAACCGTACGTTGCTTCGGGGGGATCGTTCAAGGCAGAGAGACCTCCTGTTATTAGGGAAATATGACCGGCAACTGGATGAAATGAAAATTAGGGTTCAACTGGTTGATATTGCCACCTGGGAAGAATTGGATAAGCGGAGTATTACAGGCAGTCATCAAGATATTTCTTCTTTGAGTAATCGTTTAGTTGAAACCGTATATACAATGCTGATGCCTTTATTACCGATCAAAAAAGATCCTACCTTATCTGCACCACAGTATCGTACCTATGGAATGCCAGATCTTGCAAAGGAATTAACGAAGTCGATTGATCATGGAATTGATCTTCTGGAAGAATCCATGGATCTTGTTACAGGTGCCAAAGGAATACCTACCGATACTGATCCGGATATCACTGGTGAATGGGTATTAGATTTGAATGTGGATAATCAGGAACAAGAGAATCCTGAGAATGAAATAAATACCAAAATGCTTTTACAAGTTCTGGATAATCTCACCACATCACCTTACAAAGTTACGCTGAGCAAACCCAGATTTGAATATGACACTGAAAATGATGAACAGATGAACGTCGTTTTGTCTGTGACGTATTCGCTGAAGGAAAATATTATCAAGGACATGCTCACATCCCTTCCATATTCCGGTTTAAGGCAGGATGGATCTTTTACGGTTTTCATGTTTGATAAGGACAATTTTAATTTTCCTGCACATTTAACGGAACGATTCAAAACCGGAAACCACCGGGTAATACCGGTTGTGAGGTTTTTTAATAATGAGGGTAAAATTGTGGTTGTCATTGTGGATACCCCTGAGGTTCACTGGTATTCCAAAACCAGTAAAAACGTCTTGTTTGTACCCACACATCATTTTTCACCGTTAATTGATTTTACAATTGGGGGATGGTCGCTACAAATTGCCATGGAAACTGTTAAAATTCATGTTGATTATACATTCACAATGAAAGTAAATGAAATTCAGCAACTTGGAAAAGTAAGTTTGAAGTTTATTCCTGAGAATCAATTGGAGGACGTCCTTAATCCTTTATTGTAACTCTCGTGTTCTCTAATAAACAGGACGAATAATAAAAATGAAAAAGTTTCTCATTATATTAGTATTTGGTTCTCAGTTTATCATTGCTGAGAATGAAAGATTGAATCATGTACCAAATATTAAACTAAAAATGATTAACGGAGAAAAAATTCAATTGTACGACTTTTTTAATGAAGGACCGCTTCTGGTTGATTTTTGGGCAACATGGTGTGCGCCTTGTAAAAAGGAAATGATTCATCTGGACAAGTTTCATCGGACCTATACTGACAGAGGATTTAATGTATTGACAATAAATCAGGATACTCCAAGGAGCCTGTCAAAAGTCAAATCATATGTACGGTCAAAAAAATTCACTTTTCATGTTGCTATTGATCCAAATCAACAGATCTCAAAAAAATTGAATGCTGTTTTATTACCTACGACAATTTTGGTTAATCGTGAGGGTAAGGTTCTTTGGAGGCACCAAGGATATATTCTCGGTGATGAGGTTGAGATGGAAGAGCAGATTCTTCATGCTCTGAAAAGTGACTCTCTCTCTGTTCCCCTATCAGTTCAAGATTCACTCTCAGTAACACCATCTACAGAGTAAGGGTAAGAGACACATTATGAGACGAAGTATATTTACTAATATACTGGTTTTTTCTCAATCCATTTTACTTTCTCAATTTTCCTTTAATGGTGATTCTCAATTGAAGTATGGTGAAAGTGAAAACGGTTACATATATTCTGAAAATCTGATCAATACAAATCTTCGATTTGGAAATTTTACCACTTGGATTCAGTTTGAATTTAGTGATCCTCCTGAATTGGGCCGTTCTTTCAGTGGACTACGAAAAATAAGGCTGGAATATCAACGGGGTCCCATTGAGCTGATGCTAGGTGATATTTACAATATATGGGGTAGAGGTTTATTATTAAACCAATTTGA
>Ga0208409_1001064_pt1 | contig 11536 bp, 9 predicted proteins | sample ETNtaG_29_FD_185784 | JGI IMG/M metagenome (GOLD analysis project Ga0208409, IMG submission 185784) | Marine microbial and viral communities from oxygen minimum zone, Eastern Pacific Ocean - ETNP201406SV201 (SPAdes) (version 2) | ecosystem: Environmental > Aquatic > Marine > Oceanic ...
CCCACGCTTGGTGAGGCTTTTAAGAATATTTTGATGAATTGTTAAAATAGAAATTTTATAGTGAAGTATGTATTATGATTATCATCAAGTTTCAATAATGAAAACCATAGTTTGATTGGAAAACTGGGGATTGTTAATTCAAACTTTGGTCCAAAACCGGTATATTGTTCTTTCATCAACCCAATTCCTAAATACTGGTTTAAGCTATAAATCGCATTAATTTGATGCCATTTTCCACTTCCTCCATCTTCAAACAGAGATAATATATACCAGTCCTCTTTACCAACCCATATCATGCTACCAAGTCGCAATGGGTCATCTGCATCCTCTAATCCCAAGCCAAAGCCAATTTGGAAATATGTTGTTGGCATATATGTTAATCCACCATATATCTCTGACCATGAATCATTTTTATAAGCCCATGCAAAAGTTCCATACTTCTTATCTCCGAATGAATTCATCATTAATACATTAGCCCCATGTATAGTTTGGGAGCCTATAAAGAGATTTTTTATTTCGAATTGCAAATTAGTTTTTGGATAAATAAACGATATTGTAAATATGCTAAATAGAAATATTTTTTTAAATTTAATCATATTCAGATTTACTTATTATCCCACAAACAAAAAAAACCCACTAGGAAGCCATTTGAACCAAAGGCGTTTCATTTAAGCAATACCATCTTTCGGGTTTTTAAATATTCATTCACAAAGGAATCCTATTTGAACGCTTTTCGCATAATTGAAATAATGATATACCTTAAAGGCACGCTTAAGGCATGGGTGTTGAAGTTGCGGGGTGATGGATGGTTGCGGTACCAGCCTGGACATTGTCCCTAATCGTGGTTTTGCCGTCGGCCCAGTGGATGCGGATTTGGTGGGCAGATTGATTTTGGCCCAGACCGAATATCAAGTCGGGGGCGTGCATACCCAAGTAGGTGACATCGGCGCCCCACCATTGGGTTTGGGTGGTAGTGCCCAGGTCCAACTCTACCTTGGCCCCGAAGCGGGCGGCGTCGGGCCCCTTCAGTTTGAGAACCAGGCTGTGGTTTTGGGTGATAGTTTGGTTTTGCAGCAGTAATGGTTGACCTTGGTTGATAGCGATGGCGATGTCAACGTCGCCATCGCTATCAAAGTCGGCCGTAGCGAGGCCCCGGGCCCAATAGCGTTCGGCAAGGGGGTCTCCAGTGTAAGGGGCGACATTGTGGAAGATTTTGCCGTCGTTCCAAAAGATGAACACGGATTCTGCCCGCAACTGTGTCGGATCATTCTTTTCCTCAAGGGTGCTACCGTTGGCTACAGCGATATCAGGTCGGCCATCTAGGTCGAAATCGGCGAGGGCACAACCCCAACCTACCATGTCCAGGGATAGCTCGCCTAGGCGGAAACGGCGGGTTTTGTCACGGTACTCGACGCCATGGCCTGGAATGACCAGGCTTTGATAGAATGCGTTTTCTTGGGCCACCCAATGGGTGATGAACAGGTCGGGCAGGCCATCAGGTTTGCCGGTCATGAAGCCGATTTCGCCCACGGAAAGTCCCATGGATCCCCGCGGGTCCGCCGTTCCGGAAAGGGTAGAAAAATCGGAGAAGAAGATGGGTCCTTCGTCTTGGAATTCGCCACCCATGTTACGGTAGAGTTTGTTGGTGGAGACGTCGTTGTTGACATAGAGATCGAGCCAGCCGTCCCCGTCCAGGTCGCAGAAAACGGCGGAAAAGCTACGGCCGTGAAAGTTGGAAACACCTGCCTTTTCAGCGACTTCCTCGAAGGTACCATCGCCGCGGTTACGGTAGAGACGGTTAGGTTGGGGGTCGAAAGAATTGGGATTAAGGGTGAAGGGCACCATGTAGGCGCCAAAGCTAGAAACATAGCCTGGCTCGAAGCCTTCGGCATCAAAGTTGACATAGTTGCAGACGTAGAAATCCAGGTGTCCGTCGCGGTCGTAGTCGCCCCATGTCACACCGGTTCCCCACAAGGAGTCGTTGACTCCGGCCTGGTGGGCGACTTCTTCAAAGACGCCAGAGCCGCTGTTGCGGAAAAGGCGGTTGGGCCCGTAGTTGCTAACGTAAAGATCCTGGTCGCCATCGCCGTCGTAGTCAGCGAAACTTGCGCCCATGCCGAATCCGTCTGGATCCGATACGCCCGCCTCGTTTGTAATGTCTGTGAATTGCCCGTCGTCGTTTCGGTAGAGGCGGTTGGCGTTGGCTTCGACGTCCCCTGTAACAGTGGGGAAATTGACGATGTAGAGGTCCCAATCGCCGTCGCCGTCAATGTCGCCCCAAGCCAGGCCGCCGGCGTTATCTTCAGGCAGCATTCGCGTGCGCTTTCCCGATCCATGGCTGAAGTCGATACCCCGTTCACGGGCCTGGTCCGCAAAGCGAATGAGTGTGGTTTTCGCTATGTCGGAGGATTTGAAATCGGTGGTCAGGCCCTTGGTGGGGTCGGCGAGGTCGGTGTCTTGGAGATTGTCGAGGAATAGGGCCAGGGCGCCCAGGGCCAACATTCCACCGATTATGGCCCAAATGGAGAGGTGAGCGCGACGCATCCGCTTGGAACCCTTGCGATCTTGGCCCGCCGACGAGGGCGATGGCAGACCAGTTATCATCAGTGGCCACCTTCCGCTTTAGAGACAACTCTGGCATGGGCGCGTTTGTTACTTATGGTGACAATGGTTTTTTGGGCGGAATGCTTGGTTACCGTGGGTTGGTGGAAGCCGCTTTCCTCTTCTAAGTTCGGCAGCACTAAATCGAGGAACTCCTGGCGGTAGCGCCTGAAGTTGAGGTCCGCCTTGATGAGCAGGGGACCTTTGACATTATCAGGTACCTTGAAGCGGTAGGTTTGCTTGTCGGAATATTTGGGAAAAATGACTCTTTGTCCTTCGCCGCCGGCTTTGCGCCACAGTTCGTGCCGGACCAGTGGGTTCCCCTCAGCGTCCAGGGGCACGCCTTCTAGTACCAAGGTTCCTTCATTGCGGGAATTGCCCGGTTGATGGACCTGACCGGGAACATCGCAAATTTCTCTAGTGATGGGATCGAGGTTGCCCCATTCGGCCAGTACGGTTCCCTGGGAATCGGTGATCTGGATGTGAACCCAGGCCCGCATGAAATCGAGGGGGCCGGTAATGAAGTTGTGACCCACTTTTTTGTTCTCTACTACGGCCATAAGCTTCAGTTCACGGCCCGCCTCCACCTGTTTAGGTGCGTGAAGGCTGACAGTTGCAACGGGACCCTCTGGCCAAATGTCTTGGATTTCGGGGATAATGGTTTTTCCTTGAATCCATTCACGAGTGAGTTTGTACTGGGTTTCCCAATGGGGGAGTTTGAGGACGGCGGGCATGTAGAGGTTGGTCGCGATGGTGCCGTGGTTGCGGTGGGCCTCGTCGTCGGCGTTGCGCCTGGTGTCCCCGGCTTCGCCGCGGCCCGGATCGAGGGAGTTCCGTTCCAGGCGCATATGGCAGTTGCGGCAGGCTAAATTCTTGTCCGGGTTGTCCTCAACGTGCCAATGGCTTTTGCGCCACTCGTCGAATTGGTTTTGGCTGGAGATGAGGAGGTTCTTGTCCGGGTTGTCCTCAACGTGCCAATGGCTTTTGCGCCACTCGTCGAATTGGTTTTGGCTGGAGATGAGGCCAAAGCGGTTGAGAGCCTCGGGGATGAATTGCTTGTGGCAGGCACCGCAGAATTCGGGGGTGCGCAGCAGGTTGCGATCGTAATCTTGGCGGTGTTTGCGCGGATAAGCGCGGATGAGGAAATCGGATAGGAACTTGCTGGCGCCGTCGGATGCCTCGCCGATATATTTTTCGGGCGGCGTTAGAACGTAATCGGCATTACCCCTTTGGTCGACCTTGGAAATAGAGTGGCACACCACGCAGGAGTTACCTTCCTGCATGCCCGGCGCGGAGAGATCCATGTTCTGGATGTCCTTAGCGCCGGCAAAGAGCGAGATGGGATCGTGGCAGCCGGCGCAATAGCGGGTTTCGGCGGGGGAGCGGTCCTTGGCGAAGGCCCTTTGCACAGCCTGGAATGGGGGATTCATAGCGGAGAAGCGGTGGGCGCTAGGCTGCCATTCAGCCAGGATCTGCTCATGGCAGCGGGAGGTGCCGCAGGATTCGGAGTTGGCCAGAACTTCGGAGTTGACAAGCATGCCGTTATCGGTGCGGGCGTAGGTTGGGGCAAAAGGGTTGCCGCGATACTCGTCGAAATTCTCGGTGAAATCGGGCAGGCTGTAATCTTTGGGAATAGGCAGGTAGATTTGTTGTTCGGGCCAGGCCAGGGCAATGCCGGCAACGGAGATAGCCGATATGGAGAGCAGTACCACGTGTCCGCGGACAAAGGCGTGAAGGGCGGTCCGGTACTGGAGAAGGTGAGCAACAGCCGCCTTGCGCCGGGCAAAGGCGAGGACGGGATGGGCGACAAGGAGCGCCAGGGCTCCCAAGCCGGTGACCAAGTGGAGCAGGTCCCAGGGCTTACTGGTGCGGAAGCTGAAAACGGCCTGCCAGGTTAGGACCAGGCCACTGAGAATGCAAAAGATGAGGATGGCCATCAGTGCATAGCCTAGGACTATGACGGCGGTAAGGTTCTGCTGGTACCAGATACGAAAATGACGCCATTGGTAAACAAGGTAAGGAATGGTGACCACCAGCCCCAGCAAGGTGTGCAGGATAACTTGAAGCTGGGAGGAAACCGAAAACGGGGCAAGGTAGATCCAAAGTCCGGTCACGGCCTCTAACAAGAGCGAGGCGGAAACGAAAATTGCCAAGGGAGAGGCCCAGCCCTGTGCCGAAAGTTCCAGCGGCCGCGCCGTGACCTGTGGGGGTGATAGTTCGTGACCGTTCTCTGCCGGGGGGAAGGGGTTCATTTTCATATCATTTTGGAATTATTTCACGTATTACTCTTTTAAAAGGGTCATCGGTAATTTTACGTGTATTATAAAGTTTATTATAATCTGCGGTATGTAAATCATTTTCAGAATAAGCATCATCTGAACTGTACGGATAAGATTTCATGCCATGGTATGGTAGTGGCTTCACTGTCTGCCCATGGGCTGTATTTAGGTCTCCATCCTTTAGCCACCCGTCATTATAAAAAATAAAATCTCGTGTCCAGCCCTTTGGTAAAACAATGTTTTTAGGTACATCAAACTCAAGGATTATTTCATCACCAGCATTCATGATCACATATTGGTTATCTGAATTTTTTAATAAAGAAGCAACATCTCCATAACGTGTGTAGTTACCGACTAAATCGCGCCACTTTGGTGTTGTTGATATTGTTTTATATAATGGAATACTGGGACTATATTGGGTTTTCTTCATTAGTTTTGAAAATCCCTTATAATTGAGATTGGCAGATCCAGGATTCAATGCAGTCACTTGGATTGAATCGTTGAAAAAATCTGTTACATAAAATATTTCGTCCCAATATATTTGCATATTCGTCCGAATTCGGACCCTGTAATCATTTGATTCAAATAAATCGGAGAGATTTACGATCACCATTTTATTTTTCCCTTTTGGAAATCCAATATTTTGAATCACAGTTTTCCATTGGCCATTTTGGTCTATTACCTGCAATTGTGGCGGGAGAGAATTAATTCTCTCCGTCTGAAACATGTTTACATTGATACTTGCGTCAGTTGGGAATACCCAACCATAAAGGAATAAGTATATACTATCCTTTCCTGATAAATCTCCCAACTCAAGAACAAGGTCATGAATCTCAGTAATCCCTTGGAAGTTTTCAGAATTAAAGTCTGAAATATAATCATCATCGGTATACAATATTTTTTTAATAAGATTATTTCCTTTTTCATCCATAGCTGATAAGGGAATATGCTTTTTTTGCACTTTTATAATATCAAGTGTTTGAGATGGCTTGGGGGGAAAAGATTCATCCACAAATATTTCGATATTTTCCGGATGATCTACCGCATATAATTGGATTTTATCTAGATATGCTGTTTCCCATAGTTGGGTGGAAAACCGCAGTTGGTATTTCTCTTTACGCTCTTTTAAACTATTTGAAGAAATTTTAAAATATTCACTGGCAGATTTTGGTGAAGCATAAATTTTATTTTTTCCTGTACCATCAATTGGCATTCCAATTGCACTCGCCCAAAGGACATCTTTTGAAAAAACAAATTTTTCCCCATTCCAAGTAAATAACCAAGGGCAAGACCCTTTTAATATTTGCTCTTCGACAATTATCTGGCTTCTAGTGAGGGTTATGTATGAACCTGCTGGTTTTAAATGGTTCTGCGGAACGCCATTGTTCCATACCACGCGAAGCACATCCGCACTATCTTGCCTTCCAATACCAAAATACGCAAGAGGTTCATACATAACCCTCATTTGATATAGGTCCCCAACCTTTACTTCGAGCTTTGATCCAATACCAAAATAATTATTTTTTGTGCTCCCGGTTCTAAGGCCCACCAACCGAACCACTAAAAAGTTATTTACATTACCACCATTGTTGCGTAACAATTTTATTTCCCCATTGGGAGTAACGTATATGATATCTAAATCACCATCATTATCAGCGTCAAATGTTTCTGCTTGATTTACATCACCTATTTCTTCAGGTAATAACGAATTCGCTAATAAAAAACTCCCTGAACCATTATTATAATACAAATTTAAACCAGAACCTTTTTGATGCTCAACGGAGTGACCCGCAATAAGTAAGTCTAAATAGCCATCATTATCAGCGTCAAAAAAAATCGCATCAGTTGCGGAAATTGTCTCAATATTTTTAAATGCTTTTTCTGATTTATTATCGTCAATAAAAGATCCACTACCATTATTTATTAATAAACTATGATTGCCTGTTTTTTTATCGCCTATAAATAAATCTAAGTATCCATCATTGTTATAATCGCCAGCAACAGCAGTTCCTGATTCACTTTCAGAATGCAGCCCCACCTGATCAGTCAGATCTCTGAAAACCCCTCCCCTTAAGTTATCAAAATAACGGTTAGACTCTGTTTTATTAATTATAAAAAGGTCCGGGTCTCCGTCATCATCAAAGTCTCCAAAAATAACGTTAGAAGTATTATCCTCTTTATCACCAAGACCTGATTCATCTGCGATTTCTGAAAATGAACCATCAAGATTATTTCGGAAGAGACGATTTTTTCCTTGAGTACAAAGAAAAATATCTAAATCACCTTCCAAATCTAAATCAGCAAATAAGGCGATTGTTGCACCATTATCGTTACCAAGTCCAGATCCATTTGTAATGTCAATGAATTTCCCCTCACCCATATTTTGATAGAGGCTATTGCTAAACTCGTTAACAACGAATAAATCTAAGTATCCATCATTATCATAATCCCCCAAAATGGCAGATTCATCTCTTCCTTTATATTTAACAGTAAAATCATTTGTTTTTTCTACAAAACTCCCGTTTTGATTTATGAGTATAAATCGTCGAGTCATATTTTCGGATGAATTCCATTGAGACACAAATATGTCCTGATCATTATCACCATCAACATCACCAATAGTTAAAATAGATGGTTGGTTTTTACCCGATAAGATATTCAAACCTGACTGGGCACTCATTTCAGTAAAATTGAGTCCTTCTGGAATTTCGTTATCCACCACATACAAATTGGGATCCAGTTGTAAAAATCGATAAATCGGGGATCCGGATATAGGGCCATTAGTCCCCCGTAAAACAGCTAATGATACTCGGTAAAATGAAGTCGCCCTCATTATGTTATGAAACATGACTACTTGCCTAATAGCTGGTTTCGTATTCCCATTCCTTATATTGTGTAAAGCTTTATTAAATATTTCCTTTGACGCATTCGGAAGTTTTGGCAATATTTGATTTACACTTTCCATGTGGAATAAAGCATCGCTTGAATTCCCATCGCGCAAGAATAATTCTATTAGTCTAAATCTAGCTGCGGAATCCATAGGTTGAATTTTTACAACTCGCGACAGAATATTAATTGCATTTTTAGAGGACTCTTCTGTGCCTTCTTCTATAGAATGAATCGCTAATTGATATAATGATTGTAAATGATTAGGGTGGGTTTTTAGTGCATTTTCAAGAAGTCTAACAGCCTTTTTACGCTGACCATTGAGTTCATAGACTTTAGCCAATAAAAACCGAACGTCTGGATTTTCTGGAGAAAGTTTAACAGCTTTTTTAAGGCTTTCTTCAGCCTTTGTCATGCTGTTTGGCATTCTCATATGTGTGTATCCAAGGTTTGCATGACCCAATGCTTCCATGGGCGCAAGGCTAATTAATAATTCGAATTCTCGGGACGCTTGGGAAAGTTGACCTTCTTCTAAATAAGCTAAACCTAAATTCCTGTGAGATACGATTTGTTTAAAGGATTCCGGTGAAACATTAACTTTTTGTTCGCATCCGTATGGAGATAAATAAATAAAAAATAGGACGAATGAATATTTTGTCAACTTTGAAATGTATTTATTCATTCTTAGTACTATTCAACGAATGTATATATTTGAATCTGATCATTATTATTTATGATGATCATGATCTCTTCATTATTCTTCAATTAAAGAAGATCTAAGTTCATTACTATATATAGGTCTTCTGTCCTCAATACCACGGTTCGATAAATTTTGTTGGCGCATAACAATAAACCCCATTTTTATTAAGTGGAACCGACTTACAATCATTTTCTCAAATATTTATCCTACACGGAACTAATTTAAACTCTAATCGAATATAATATGCAAGAAAAAATGATGCTATTATCTGCTTAAGGAAATTACACAGAAATTTTAAGAGCCCATATGTAAAAAGGTGTGAGCCTGTCCTTGATATAAACAAAAAAGCCCCCGTGTGGAGGCTATTTGAGCCAGAGGTGTTTCATTTAATCATTCCTTAACAGAAAAATTTTCCCATTCTTGTAAGTTCTTTCTAACTCTTTCTGTAAAATCTTTGTATCAGTTAAAATTCTTGTTGATGATATGGATGATTTGACTGACTTACTCCTTATTGAAAGGTATTCTTTTTAATGCTATCTCACCATTACTCATAACAAAAACAACATCTTGAATTGTACGAATATTTTTTAAAGGATTTTTGGTTACAACAATTAGGTCTGCTTCTTTTCCTACTTCAATAGTTCCAGTTTTATCAGCAATCATTAATAATTCTGCACCAATAATTGTTGCTGATCTAATTGCATCTATAGGTTTCATCCCGAGATCTACAAAGTTTGTTATTTCCATTCCAACTCGGGTTGTACTATTTGGTCCATATCGAGTATCTGCACCTGTTGCAATTTTAATCCCCATTTTATAAGCTGTTTTAACGGTAGTTTCCAAAGCTGGTAGCATATGTTGTCCCCTAATAAAAAGTACAGGATTATCATAATCTCCACCGGGCTCAGTCAAGTCAACTACAGTAGTAAATGTTGGAACTAAATATGTGCCCTTTTCTTTCATAAGAGATAAAGTTCTTTTTGATAAATAAGTACCGTGTTCAATACTCCTAACGCCTGCCTTAACTGCAGCGTAACCTCCTTCATCTCCATGCGCATGAGCCATAACTGGAATATTATACTTACGTGCTTCATTGACAATAATACTTAATTGCTTTTCAGTATAAGTTTGTTTCCTTGGATCTGTATATGGTAACCCAGCACGCTCAGTACCCCTTGTTTTAATAAAATCAACACCTCTATCTACGTTAATTTGAACAAGCTTTCTTAATTCATTTTCCTTATTAACACCGTTTACAAGATTAGCAAGGCGTACATCTGCCAAAATTGTTTCTCCAAGATTTGGTGTTACAAAAATACCTGCAGCAATCATATCAGGCCCAACTAATTTTCTAGCCTTGACCATTTCACGTATGGACACATCCTGAAAACTAGATGTACTTGCACTTCGAGCTGTAGTTACTCCTGATTGCAAAGCACGCTTAGCAGCATCCAATGAACTAATATGAGTATGGGCATCAATAAAACCAGGAAGTATATACATTCCATTTAAATCAATTTCTTTATATCCTTTGGGTTTTGATCCAATATTCTTTATTGACTCAATCTTTCCATTTGAGATAAATACCATCTTATCTTTTTGTACAGTTGAGTTAAGTCCATCAATTACATTAACATTATAAAATACAATTTTTTCCTGAGCCATTAAATAAGACATGGAAAAAGAAATAATTAGTAATAAAATATTTTTCAAAGAATATTTATTTAACATGTTTAGTGTCCTTATCTTAGTTTAGCTAATATATAAAATATAAGAAGAATAAATTCGATTAGCACTTCCTTATCATATTCATATGCTTAGATCAATAATAAGGCTGCTATTTTATAACTTGGTTTTAGCTAAAAGTGCCGTGAAGAGGTTATGTGAGCCAGAGGCGTTTCATGTTAACTTATTTGAACCTTTGCCATGGTTTCAAAATTTACGTACATATTCTGTTCATCCATCTTTTCTCTGAACCCCAAAACAAAATTTTCAAGCCTCTTCCATCTAAAACCTACTGCTAACCAGTCAAATAATAGCCGTTCATTAAAAAGCGCATTCTTATAAAGAGTACCAATCGTCTCATACCAACCGCATACCTTTGTAACATATCCATATTCTTTCGTTCCAGGTGGATATTTTTCTACAAATTTTGAGTAGCCATCTATAAAATCGTCACTCCAGAGCCAATTAATAGCTTCATCAATTCCAGAAGTTGCTCCCCATTGAACAAATTTGAGCATTAAGTCTGCGTCATCATAGGTAGGTTTATTCATTGTCTATTCTCCTTTATTTGAGCCAGAGGCGTTTCATTTAAGTCTTAAAGCGATGTCATATCGTTGTACTACATTGTCCCAGTTGACAATATTCATTAAAGCATCCACAAAGTCACCTCTCCTATTTTTATATTTCAGGTAATAAGCGTGTTCCCATACGTCAATAACCAATAGTGGAATTGCTCCCCAAACTGTCAACTTTTGATGATTCTCACATTGGAGAACCACCAAATTATCTGAATAAGGCTGATATGCAAGAATCCCCCAGCCACTTCCTTCTATCGATTTTGATAGTTTTGCCAAAAGTCTCTGCATTTTATTAGTTGAGCCAAAATCCTTTTCAATTCTCTTAAGTAAGTTGCCAGTGGGTTGAGATTTCTTTTTGGCCAAATTTGTCCAGAATATGCTGTGCAAAATGTGACTGGAGAGGTGAAATGAAAGTTTCTTTGTCCAGTGGTCAGCCATTATTAAATCACCACTATCCATTACCTTTTTTATCATTTCTATATCTTTGTTCGCCCCTTTAACTGCACCGCCGTGATGAAATGAATGATGCAGATGCAATGTTTCTGCATCCATAAATGGTTCGAGGTCGTCAGTATTGTAAGGTAGTGGTTGGTGGATAAAGTTTCCGTCTTCGTCCGTTAGTTTGTCAATGCCATTATTATTTATATTCTCAGCAAAGACGGAATTTGAGGGAAAAATTGTCGCTCCCGTCAGGATAGCGCTTGTTTTTAAGAATTCTTTTCTGTCCATATTTCCCATTTTATTTGAGCCAGAGGCGTTTCACATTG
>Ga0208409_1001065_pt1 | contig 11534 bp, 9 predicted proteins | sample ETNtaG_29_FD_185784 | JGI IMG/M metagenome (GOLD analysis project Ga0208409, IMG submission 185784) | Marine microbial and viral communities from oxygen minimum zone, Eastern Pacific Ocean - ETNP201406SV201 (SPAdes) (version 2) | ecosystem: Environmental > Aquatic > Marine > Oceanic ...
GTAGAATTGAAAGAAATTTTGGAATGATGCGTCCAGAAGGTTATCGAAAATGTATTAGATTAATGCAGCTTGCGGATAAATTTAATATCCCAATAATATCATTTGTTGATACGCCCGGAGCTTATCCCGGTGTGGGTGCCGAAGAACGTGGCCAAGCAGAAGCAATAGCAAAATCTATAGAATGTTCTATGTCTTTAAAAGTTCCAAATATTTCAATTATTATTGGGGAAGGTGGATCAGGAGGTGCAATTGCATTAGCTTCTTCCAATAAAATAATAATGCTTGAGAATGCAATTTATAGCGTAATTAGTCCAGAGGGTTGCGCTAGTATCCTTTGGCGAGATCCAAAAAAATCATTAGAAGCTGCAAATGCTATGAAGCTTTCAGCTCCGGATTTACTTGAACTTGGAATTATAGACTCGGTTATCAAAGAACCACTCGGAGGAGCCCATAGAGATAAGAAAGCATTGCTTGATGAAATCAAAAAATCTATCAGGAAAAATTTGAAAGAATTATCCGAATTAAGCAGAGAGGATATTTTAAATCATCGAAAACAAAAATTTCTTTCTATTGGAAGGAAGAAAGGCCTAGTAAAAAATATTGACAGTGAAGATAGAATGACCATGGAGGAAAATGTTTTTTCAAATTTAAAACAAAAAATTGATAAAAATAAAGTATTTATGATAATTACACTAGCGCTGGCTGGATTAGTTTTACTAACGTTATTGTATCTATAATGCTCCACAACAATGTTTAAATTTTTTTTCTGTAACAGGACATCTGTCATTCCTAGATATTTTTTGATTTTTTTTTGATAATAATAGACAATCGGGATTATTTGCCACGTTTATTTTATTAGCATTTAAATTTTTATTTTTTTCCTGCTGATTTTCGATTGGTTTTTCAACAATAACAAGATTATTTAGAATGGAAATAGTATCAGTTTTAATTTTTTCAAGTAATTTTTCAAATAAACCGAAGGCCTCTTTTTTATACTCAATAAGAGGATCTCTTTGACCATATCCTCTTAATCCAATTACCTGTCTTAATTGTTCTAAATATTGAAGATGAGACTTCCAATTCATATCCAAAGTTTGAATAAATATTCTTCTTTCCAATTCATTATTTTGCTCGTCATTTATAAATTCTACTCTTTTTAGTCTCTGCTGGATAAACTTCTCCACAATATATTTTTTTCTTCTTCACTAATACTTCTTCCTAACAAAGATTTAATTTTAATATTTGTGCTTTTATTTTTTGGATCTTTTCTAATAATTTTTTTATTTTCAGCAATTTGATCAATTAATTCGTTAAGAAAGTGTGTTGTCAGAGTGCTTACGGATGAACTTGACAAAATTTCTTTTCTTTGAGAAAAAATTACTTTTCTTTGGTCATTATTACAGTCATCGAATTTCAACAAAGTTTTTCTAATATCGTAATTTCTTGCCTCAACTTTTTGCTGAGCCCTTTCCAAAGCTTTATTAATCCAAGGATGATCAATAGATTCATTCTCCTTTAATCCAAATTTTTTAAGCATTGTATCTATAGATTCTGAACCAAATATTCTCATTAAATCATCTTGAAGACTTATATAAAAAATTGAATTTCCCTGATCTCCTTGTCGTCCCGCCCTGCCTCTTAATTGGTTATCTATTCTACGTGATTCATGACGTTCAGACCCTATTACAAAAAGTCCACCAAGTTCTTTAACTTTGTTTTTTTCTTCAAGGGTAGATTTCTCATTTTTATCAATTTGTTTTCCACCCAATTTTATATCTTGACCTCTACCGGCCATCGAAGTCGCAATAGTTACAGTGTTTAACTTTCCTGCATCGGCAATAATTTGCGCTTCTTTTTCATGGTGTTTTGCGTTCAACACAGAATGTTTAATGTTTTTTTTCTTAAGCAATGACGAATATATTTCTGACTTTTCAACACTGGTTGTTCCAACTAAAACTGGCTGCCCTTTCTTGTAGCATTCAAAAATTTTATTTACTATTGCAAGATTTTTTTCCTGTTCTGTTCTGAAAATTTGATCATTCCAGTCTTTCCTTATCATTGATTTGTGAGTAGGAATCGAAACAATTGGCAAATTATATATGTCAAAAAATTCTTCAGCCTCTGTGACCGCTGTACCAGTCATTCCGCTAAGCCTGTGATACATTCTGAAGTAATTTTGATAAGTTATTGATGCCAAGGTTTCATTTTCAGATAATATTTCTACATGTTCCTTTGCCTCTAAAGCTTGATGGAGTCCATCAGAGAATCTTCGTCCTTCCAAAATCCTCCCTGTGTGTTCGTCTATTATCTTAACGCTGTTTTCCTTCACCATGTAATCTTTGTCTTTGGCAAACAAATAATTAGCTCTCAGAGCTTGATTAACATGATGAACTAAAGCCATATTTTCAGGATCATAAAAATTATTATTTTTTAAAATTCCAGCATTGGAAAATATTTTTTCAACACTATCTGTTCCCTTGTCAGTTAGCATGATATTTTTATCTTTTTCGTCAATTTCAAAATCGGTTTTGTTTAGTTGTTTTATCAATTTATCGATAGCCATATATCTGTTTGTTTTGTCTTCTGTGGCACCAGAAATTATAAGGGGTGTTCTTGCTTCGTCAATAAGTGCGGAATCTACTTCATCGACGATACAAAAATTATGACCTCTCTGAACAATATCAGAAATGGAAAGTTTCATGTTATCTCTTAAATAATCAAAACCAAACTCACTGTTGGTTCCGTATGTGACATCGTAATTGTAATTTTTCTTTCTATTATAATCGTCCAAACCATTTGTTATACATCCGACCTGTAATCCTAAAAAATGGTAAATTTTACCCATCCATTCGGAATCTCTTTGAGCCAAATAGTCATTAACAGTCACAACATGTACTCCCTTTTCTTCTAATGAGTTTAAATAGACAGGTAACGTAGAAACTAAGGTTTTTCCCTCCCCAGTTTTCATTTCGGCGATTTTATTTTCGTGCAAAATAATTCCACCCATTAATTGGACATCAAAATGTCTTTCGTTTAGAGTTCTAAAGGCAGCTTCCCTAACCAAGGCAAAAGTTTCTGGCAATAGACTTTCTAGGCTCTCTCCTTTTTTAAATCTTTGTTTAAATTCCATAGTTTTTTTTGGAAATTGATCATCTTTAAAATTTTTAACTGCATCTTCATTAAGGTTAATCTGCATCACTAATGATTTTAGTCTATCCAATTCTCTATCATTATCTGATTTGAAAATTTTTTTTATAAGTCTTGGAATATTCAGCATTCTCATATTATTTTTTCATTTGATGAAATTTCATAAAGCTAGTATCTATATAATTATTTATTACAAAAATTAAACAAAATGACTATTAATTTAAAAAATTTATTAAATCCAAATACAAAAACATCCAAAATGGGAGATTTTCAAGAATTAAAAGGAATAAAGGGACTTTCTATATCTGCTGTTTCAGCTGATTTGTACGAAAACGGCAGAGATGATCTATCTTTGTTTTATTTCAAAGACGGGGCAAAATATGCTGCACTTTATACAAAATCCAACATTGTTTCTGAGAGCATTCATTGGAATTTAAAAGTTAAAAATAAATCTATAAAAGCTCTATTGGTAAATACAAAAAATGCTAATACATTTACTGGGAGACAAGGTTTTCGGGGCCTAAAAGAATTATCTAAGTCACTATCAAAACAATTAACATTAAAATTGGCCCAAGAACCACAGGGAGTGAGAGATATAGTTGATCCAAGCGAAATAATTTTTGCTTCTACCGGAGTTATTGGAGATGTTTTTCCAACTGAAAAAATAAAAGAACGAATTCCATATTTAGTTCAAAATTTAAAAGATATCCAAAATAAATATGTTTGGTTTAAAGCAGCATCATCAATCCTTACAACAGATACGCGTCCAAAGCTAGCTTTTGAAGAATGTGAAATTGGAAATAAAAAAATTAAAATTTCCGCCATAGCCAAGGGAAGTGGCATGATTTTCCCTAACATGGCTACTATGCTTGCCTTTATATTTACCGACTCATCAATTCCATCACATATTTTAAAAGGATTGTTGTCGAAAAATGTTGATACAACATTTAATGCAATTACTGTTGATAGTGATACATCTACAAATGATTCGGTTATGATTTTTGCTACTGGGAAGGTAAAAAATTCAAAAATATATAACATTGTAGATCCAAAATTAAAAGGATTTGAAAGAGCTTTGCATAATGTGATGTTGAATTTATCAAAACAAATTGTTGCAGACGGCGAAGGTGCAAAAAAATTTGTAACAATTAATGTAATCAAGGCAAGGTCAAAGCAAGGAGCAAAAAAAATTGCATTTTCTGTCGCGAACTCTCCTCTAGTTAAAACTGCTGTTGCGGGCGCCGACCCTAATTATGGTAGGATTATAATGGCAATTGGAAAATCGAAAGAAAGTATAGTACCCAACAATCTAACAATTAAATTTGGAAAATTCACTGTTGTGGAAAATGGTAATCAAATTGACAATTATAACGAAGAAATTGTTAAAGAGTACATGAGATGGAATGCCATAGAAATTAATATTGAATTAAATATGGGCAAAAGTAATTTTACTGTTTATACTTGTGATTTTACTAAGGATTTTATTGACATCAATGCCGATTATAGAAACTAACTTGAATTATCAAAAAATAGTTATTAATTAAATAAGTATGATCAAATATAATTTAACATGTAAGTGCAATTGTACCTTCGACAGCTGGTTTGCAAGCTCGGGTGAGTTTGGAAGACTTATGAAAAAAAAATTAATCACATGTATTGAATGTAATTCAAATAATGTGAAAAAATCTATAATGGCACCCAATGTATCTAGTTCAAAAAAAGTTGAAAATATAAATTACAAATTTCAAAAAAATATAAAAAAAAAAATTATTGAATATCAAAAATTTATTAAAAAAAATTGTAGATATGTTGGCGATAAATTTGCTCAAGAAGCTAGAAGCATTCACTACAATAAAAAAGAAACAAAAAGTATTTATGGCAGAGTAACCTCTGATGAAATTGATGAATTAAATGAGGAAGGAATCGAAACTATTACCATTCCATGGTACGATAAAACTGAAAATTAAATTATTCTTTTATGAAGGAAGATATATAATTTACCGAGTTGTCCCCACTAGTTTTCCATTGATCTAGTAGTGGATTATATATTATTCCGTGAATTCCGTTTGATTTTAAATTGTGTTTCATTGATATTTTAATTAATTCATCGGGTTTTACAAATAAATTCCAATCATGCGTTCCAATTGGTAACCATTTTAAAATATATTCTGCCCCAGCGATTGCAAATAGATAAGATTTTAAGGTTCTGTTGATTGTTGCAATAAATATAATGCCATTTTTTTTTAATAAATTTGCACAAGATTTTATAAAATGGTTTAAATCAGAAACATGTTCAACAGTTTCCATATTTAAAATTACATCAAATTTTTTTTTGATTTTTAATTTTTCAGGCGAAGCGGTTACGTAATTAATTTTTAATTTATTTTTTTTAGCGTGAATTTTAGCAATATCAATATTTTTTCTTATAGCATCAATTCCAGTCACTTTTGCTCCAAGTTTACACATTGGTTCCGATAACAGACCACCACCACAACCTACATCCAACAAAGAAAGATTGTTCAGTGGGTTTTTCAAATTGCCAATGTTAAAATGCTCAATGATGTTTTGCTTTATGTATTTAATTCTAACCGGGTTAAGCTTATGTAAAGGTCTAAATTTTCCCAGAGGATTCCACCATTCTTCAGATAACTTCGAAAATTTTTCAATTTCTTTAAAATTTATTGTGTTCAAAATAGATTATCTTGTGAAATTTAATTTTTAAGAGTATTTTTACCAAAATTTTTTGTAAGTATAAATAAATAGTATTAAATAATTATGCCTTTATTAGTTTTAAAATTTGGTGGTACTTCTGTAGGTAGCTGCGAAAAAATTATAAAAGTAGCAAAACTGATCAAAAAGTATCATGATAAAAAAAATAAAGTTATTGTTGTATCTTCGGCCATGACTGGAGTTACAAACGATTTAGATAGAAAATCAAAAAGCATTAGTGAAAAATTTGAAAAATCTGAATATGATGTTTTAGTTTCAGCTGGAGAACAAATTGCTTGTTCATTATTAGCAGGATCTCTTATAAAATTAGGACTAAAATCAAGATCTTGGTTAAGTTGGCAGATACCTATACTAACCGATGGCAAGCATACTTCATCACGAATAAAAAAAATTAACACAAAGGACGTTCTATCCTTTGTTAACAAAGGTGGCATACCTGTGATAACTGGATTTCAAGGAATTTCGATTGAAAAACGTGTTACAACTCTTGGAAGAGGTGGCTCAGATGCATCGGCAATAGCCATTGCTAAATTTTTCAATGCCGATAGTTGCATAATTTATACAGATGTTGACGGTGTTTACACAACAGATCCAAAAGTTAATTCGAAAGCAAAAAAAATTGATAAAATCTCATATGAAGAAATGTTAGAAATGGCTTCTCTCGGCGCCACGGTTATGCAACCATTGTCCATTCAGGATGCGATGTTAAATAATATAAAAATAGATATTAGATCTACTTTTTCGAAAAATCCTGGAACAAAGATTTCAGATGAAATTAGTGCTATAAGCAAAAAAATAATAACTGGAATCTCATATACAAAAAATGAAGCTAAAATTACTGTAGTAGGCGTGCGGGATCAGCCGGGGGTAGCCTCTGAAATATTCAAACCTTTGAAAGACATAAATTTAGATATGATAGTACAAACATCCTCTGCTGATGGGGGAGAAACCGATATTACTTTTACAATAAAAAAAGAAGATATTAAAAGAGTTATAAATTTATTAAAAAAAAATAAAGAAATTTCCTATGAAAAAATTATTCATGATGACAAAGTTTCGAAGGTATCTGTAATTGGTGCCGGAATGATTGCTCAGCCGGGGATAGCACAAAAATTTTTTAAAGCATTAGCAAAAGAAAAAATTAACATAATGGTCATTTCTACCTCAGAAATAAAAATTTCTGTTATCATTGATCAAAAACATATTAATAGGGCAGTTAAAGTCTTACATAAAGAATTTGGTTTGGAATAAACATAAATAATAATGAGTGTAAGATCATTTAGTGATATTAAGAGAAAAAAAACAAAAGTTATTTCTGTAGGCAAAGTAAAAATAGGAGGCGATTTTCCTATTGTTGTTCAATCAATGACGAATACTTTAACAACTGATGTTAAGACTACAATAAATCAAATTAACGAATTACATGATGTTGGCGCAGATGTTGTCAGAGTATCTTGTCCAGATAAAGAATCTTCTTTATCTTTAAAGGAAATAATTAGAAATGTTAAAGTGCCTATAGTTGCCGATGTTCACTTTCATTATAAGAGAGCAATCGAAGCAGCAGAATCCGGTGCTCATTGTTTGAGAATTAATCCAGGAAATATCGGTTCCAAAGAAAAAGTTTACGAAATCTTAAAATCTGCAAAAGATAATAATTGCTCTGTACGAATTGGTGTTAATGCCGGATCATTAGAAAAAACAATTTTAGAAAAATATAAAGAACCATGTCCAGAAGCAATGGTTGAGAGTGCCCTAGAAAAAATAAAAATTTTAGAAGATAAAAATTTCTTTAATTTTAAAATCAGTGTTAAATCATCTGATGTTTTTTTATCTGTAAATGCATATAGAGCTTTGTCAGAACAGTGTGATTATCCTTTACATTTGGGAATAACGGAGGCTGGAAGCTTAATTCCCGGAAGCGTTAAATCTTCAATTGGACTTGGTATGCTTCTTATGGAGGGTATTGGAGATACAATTCGCGTATCATTATCAGCCAATCCAGTAGAAGAAGTAAAAGTAGGTTTTGAAATATTAAAGTCACTAAATTTAAGGCACAGAGGTGTCAATATCATCTCTTGCCCATCTTGCGCTAGGCAAGCTTTTCCTATAATTGAAACTGTAAAAAATTTAGAAAAAAAGCTTGCGCATATAAAAACTCCAATGACCTTATCTATTATTGGATGTGTAGTGAATGGACCAGGTGAAGCAGCTCAAGCACAAATTGGATTAACGGGTGGAGGGCAAGGTAATAATATGGTTTATATTTCAGGAGTACCTCATCACAAGGTTGCAAGTAAAAATATAATCTCACATATAGTTGAATTAGTTGAAAAGAAATCTGAAGAATTAGAAAAAAAATAAATTTTATAATGATCCCAATAAAAAAAGTTGAACAATTGGTAGATAAACATCGGTCTTTGGAAAAAGAACTTTCATCAGGAAATATTGAAAAAAAAAACTTTGCAATAAAATCAAAAGAATATTCTAGTCTTGGAGATATAATTCAATGTGCACAAGAATACCTAAATTTTAAAAATCAGAAGAAAGAATTAGACAAGATAATTAATGAACAAAATACAGATAAAGAAATGAATGAACTGGCCCAAAGTGAACTAACACAGCTAATTGAAAATAACGAAAAAAATGAAAAAATTTTAAAATTATATTTATTGCCTAAAGATGAAGCTGATAAAAAAAATGCTATTCTCGAAATTAGGGCAGGAACCGGCGGATTAGAAGCAAGTTTATTTGCAGCGGACTTATACAAAATGTATGAAAAGGTATGTCATAAAAAAAAATGGAACATGGAAGTTATGAGTATATCAAAAAGTGAAGCTGGAGGTTTAAAGGAAGCAATTATGTTAATTGCTGGTAATAATATTTATTCAACCTTAAAATATGAATCTGGGGTTCATAGAGTACAAAGGGTTCCGGAAACCGAAACTCAAGGGAGACTTCATACATCTGCCGCAACTGTGGCGGTATTACCAGAAGCAGAAGATATTGATATTAAGATTGAAGAGAAAGATTTACGAATTGATGTTTTCAGGTCCAGTGGTCCCGGAGGGCAATCGGTAAATACTACAGATAGTGCTGTTAGAATTACTCACTTGCCTACAGGAATTGTCGTTAGCCAACAAGACGAAAAGTCTCAACATAAAAACAAAGCTAAGGCTATGAAAATTTTAAGGGCAAGAATATATGAAGCTAAAAGAGAAAAAAAAAATATGGAGAGGGCACAGGAAAGGAAAAGTAAAATTGGTACAGGCGATCGATCAGAAAGAATTAGAACATATAATTTTCCCCAAGGAAGAGTTACAGATCATAGAATAAATTTTACCATCCATAAATTAGAGGAATTTCTAAGTGGAGAAGTTTTTGACCAAATGATAGAAAATCTTAGTATTCAAGATCAAGAAATGAGATTAAAATCTTTAAATAGAAATGATTATTAATAGTTTAATTAAACAGGGCTCTAAAATTTTAAAAAAACAAAATATTGATTCTCATCAAATTGATGCTGAGTTGTTATTATCAAAAGCAATTAGAAAAGATAGAGTTTTTCTTTTAACAAATGACGAACATAAAGTTTCACAAAAAGAAACTTCCGATTATTTAAATTTTATTTTAAGAAGAAAACATCATGAACCCTTGTCTTATATTATAAAAAGAAAAGAATTTTGGAGTTTAGGTTTTAATGTGAACCACAATGTATTAATACCTAGACCCGAAACCGAAACTATTGTTGAACAAGTAGTAAGAAGATTTAAAGGCAAAGGTAGTTTAAACATTTTAGATATTGGTACTGGCTCTGGCTGTATACTGCTGTCTATATTGAAAGAATTAAAAAATTCGTACGGGACCGGAATAGACAAATCACTCAAAGCTCTTACCGTAGCAAAAAAAAATTCAAGAAAACTTAACTTATTGCGAAGAACAAAATTCATACATTGTGATGTTGACAATTTTAACTTTGGTAATTATGATGTCGTTGTTTCTAATCCGCCTTATATATGTTCTCGCAGAATAGCTTACTTGGATGAGGATATAAGAGGTTATGAACCAAGAGTGGCATTGGACGGTGGAAGTGGTGGACTTAAAACAGTAACTAAAGTTATTAGAAGAGCAAGAAAACTACTAAAAACTAGAGGGCATTTTTTTGTGGAAATTGGAAATGGCCAATCCCGCCTGGTGTCAGGTGTGTTGATTAAAAATGGCTTTAGATTAGTAAAAAAGTTTTTTGACCATAATAAAACTATTCGTTGCATAATGAGCACAAAGATAATTTAATTTAGAAGACAGTGTTGTTTATTTTGACAAAATAAATTTAATTTAGTTATGATCAATTTGAAGATCCAATTTATTTAATGAGATACAATAGACCAAAACGAAATAGATTTAGAAGTAACGACAGGGGTTTTAGAAGAAATGATTCTCAAGGTTCAAAAATTCATGGCACCAATTCTGTTTCAAAAAATTTTCAAAGAGCATTTTTTGGCAGAAATGGTCTTAAAGCCGAAAAACTATTAGAGAAATATAATGGTCTTGCAAAAGAAGCTTTATTAAATGGAGATAAAATTTTATCTGAAAGTTATTATCAGCATGCAGATCATTTTTTGAGAGTAGTTGAAAATCAGAATTCAACGCAAAATAATCCAAAATCATATTTAGATAATTCTTCAGTAGAAAAAAATTCCGACAATAAAATTATTATAAAAGATGAAAAAAATTCTTCCTCTCAACAATCACAGAATATTGAAAAGATCTAGAATTTAATTTTTTTTGCTATTGTTTCTGCTAACAAGACGTCTGTTTTAATTCTTTCAATTTCAAATTTTTTTCTGTCTTTACCTTTTAGGATTTTTCCGGATGGTAAATTCAATTTTTGAGAGTTGATTTTTTTTCCATTTACAATAACTTCATAGTGCAAATGAGGTCCCGTAGATAATCCTGTGGATCCAACATAGCCAATAATTTGCCCTTGCTTAACTTTTGTTTTAGATTTTATTCCACTAGCAAATTTTGAAAGATGGGCATAAACAGTTGAGTAAATAGAATTATGTTTTATTTTAATACAATTTCCTCCTCCGCCACACCATTGAGCCTTAACTATTGTTCCGGTTCCCGAAGCCATAATTGGAGTTCCTAGTGGTGCAGCAAAATCAGTACCTAGATGTTTTTTGTTAAAACCTAGTATTGGATGTTTCCTCACCCCAAAAGATGATGAAAGTCTAGCACCATTAATTGGAGTTTTCATTAAAGCTTTTTCCATGCTTTTTCCATTAATATCAAAATATCCAGAAAGTTTATCAGTTTCATATTTATACAATGCCAATCCTCTATTCTGAACAGTTATATAGGCATAAATAATTTTGCCATTTGAGTACCACTCACCATCTTCATCAGTAAAAGTTTCATAGAGAATTTGAAAAGCATCATTTTTTCTAATGTCCCTTTGAAAATCAATTTCAAAACCATATAATCTTGCAAATTCTATAATTATATTGGGATCCACATTATTTTTGATTGCAGAAGAATATAAGCTCTTTTTAATAATGCCTTCAGAAAATGACAATTTTGTAAATAATTGAGTAATTTTTTTTTTTGCAATAAATTTGTTATTTATATCTCGATCTAAACTGATATTTATTGATTTA
>Ga0208409_1001067_pt1 | contig 11532 bp, 7 predicted proteins | sample ETNtaG_29_FD_185784 | JGI IMG/M metagenome (GOLD analysis project Ga0208409, IMG submission 185784) | Marine microbial and viral communities from oxygen minimum zone, Eastern Pacific Ocean - ETNP201406SV201 (SPAdes) (version 2) | ecosystem: Environmental > Aquatic > Marine > Oceanic ...
AACTAAGATAATAAGGTTTCCAAAAAAAGAAAAATTTATGAATGATTTGATTAAAACATCTGCCGTATATCATAAAGCTTTCGAGGACTCTATTGGAGTCAAAGAAAGACAAAGAGTTAATACTAGTAAATATATCTCATCTAATTAAAGAAACTAGAATCATACTGGAAGATAGAGACGGAAAATAAATTATTTTTACTTATTTAAAACACTTGTGTATTAATATATTAACAATAACAATAAAAACAACACAGTGCCCTCGTGGTGAAATTGGTAGACACAAAGGACTTAAAACGCAATCATTCTGAACACTAGAAGTCCAGGGTCGTCCCAGGTTGTTTCCCAAATCCAAATCTAGCTTGAAGATCTTAACTCAATACGTATATCTAACTATATGAGTATTGAACAACAACAGGAATTAAAACCTGAAAAACGGACTACCAAACAGGGACGGAATCGAATCGCCGACACAAGTCTTTTTAGAGTTCTTTTCCCGTGACTCTTGTAGTTTTGCTACTGTAAAATTTAGATTATTCTGATGTTTCCTTTGCAAGATGACACCCTGTTACACCGAGCACAAACTTTGATACAGATTTTCTTCTTAAATTATAGCTTTGTATTATTTTATGAAACCAAGCCGAAATACTACGATCAAATTTTAGTTCTAAAATTGTATATCCTGGCTTGCATTTCAACTTATATGAAGAACTTGGATTTGGAAATAAACTTTTTGTATTACCACAAGTTATATTTGAATCAAAAGTTAGTCTGAAATATAAACCAAATTTATTTATATAAGGTCTTCTTTTATAATCCACCAAAACAGAAGGTATAAGTTTTTTTTTAAGGCTGTCAAAGACAAAGTCTCTTACTATTTTATTATTTGGATATTTTTTTAATAAAATAAAATACGAAGAATGATCTAAAAACAAGTCCAGATCTTTATGATTTATTATTGTTCTATTCTTGTATGATCTTTCTTGATAGCGACCTTTTACTTCAAGAAAAATAGGAACTTTTGAATCAAAAATTTCACCGTAAGTTCGTAATCTATATTTTTTGCGAATTTTCATTCCATCAACTTTTTCGTAGAAATTTGAAAAAAATTTATTATCAAAATAAAGTGATCGTACAAAATATCGGTTTTCCAACTCTCGATGAATAAAACTATCATATTTCATAAAATTTTTGACTTCATTTTCTATTCTTTTTGATAAATTTTCGCTTAAAATGTATTTAAATTCATATCTTGAGAATGACTCTTTATACTTATAGTTTTTTATAGACAGATTTTTCATTAATTTATTTTTATAGAATCTATATTTTTAAGATCTGAACCTCGATTATTTTTATCGCCCTTTAATACAAGATTAAGAAACAATGGATGATCTATAGATAGATTCTTTTTATTGAAAAATTTTTTAGTCTCATCAAAACTCACATTGCTTTTAAAAATTATGTTTTGGCCAACAAGATCATTTCTTCCAATAATAGATGAATCGTCTATTAATATTTTTGAACCATTAATTGAAATAATTTGATTTAATTTACCTTTGATAAACGATCTATGAACGTGAGCTGTTCCACCAGTGCCGCCGTACTGAAGATTTTTTGCATAGCCGCTAAAGTGCGTTTTGTTATTATCAAAATTAGAATATAAAACATGTGCTTTGGATTTATCTTTGATAGCCAAAGCAATATTATTTTTTTTAAAATAAGAATTATGGATTAAAACATTTGAACTTTCGCCAACGGAAACGCCTTTGTCATATGAATTCAAAATATGAGACGATTCTATAAGCGCTTCACTTTCCATTAGATCGACAGAATCGTTACCGGGTCTAGAAAAAACCGAATTTCTTATGATAATATTTTTTGACATATCGATATCAATTGCGTCTGCATATGAGTTTAATAACAAACTTTCATCAATTATTACGTTGTTGCAGTACACAATGTGAATCATATCATCATATTCGTAGTTGTTTTTTATTATTAATTTTTTAATTTTGATATCTTCGGTATTGTGCAACGAAAACATTGAAGTATAAAAAATTCCATCTATATAACCACCGCTTCCGCCTTCCATAATAATATTATTGAATTCACTTCCTGTAGTTTTTTTCCCTTGAAGTGCTATTGTTCCCCACGCTTTATCACCTATATTACTTTTCGTAAAAATTATAGGTCTTTCAACAGTTCCGTTTGCCACAACTTTGTTTTTAAATATTATGTTAGATTTTTCTTCCAACTTAAATATTGTGCCGGGGTAAATTTTAGCAACTTTATCAATTACAATATTTCCATCTATATTTATAGTTCCTGAAAATTCCTTTGCCGTTTGTCGAGCAGTTACAAAATCATCTTTATAAATTGGAACATTATACTTATTGGGTAAGACACCTTGTGATGTCTCATTATTAACAATAAATCTTTTACCCGTGAACGGATTTGCTGCTGAAATAGAATAAGGATTCATTATTTCATCAGACAAAATATTAAATTTAGTTTTGGTTTGCTTAAATTTCTTCACTCTCTCACCAAGATGCATTGGTGAAGTTTTAGTTGAGTAGCTGATTCTGTTTGCGTAAAGTCTTGTTGGCAAAATTATTTTATTTTTGCCTTGAGAAAAAATTTTAAATTCATCTTTATCAACAATATTGTTGCCATTAACATCGATTGCAATCCATTTAGGTGCTTTTGATTTAAAAACAATTTCAATATCAGATATAGGTAATTCTCCATCAACAAATATAGCTAAACTTTTTTTATTACTGTTCCAAGTTGAATTGGGTTTTGAATTTAATTTACTAATTATAATTTCTTCAATTTTTTTAAAATTACTTGACAGTATATCGATTTCTTTAATTTTATTTATTGAATTCAAATTCTCACGTTTAATATTTTTTTCAACATCTCTGGTTAGTGAAATTTCAATATTTTCTTTTATTTTGTTTAAAGATTTTATTTCATTGTTAATTACTCTAGTGTTATTTGCAAAATAAAATAATTTGTTATATTTGGAATCAATAAATAAACTGCTTTTATTTAAAAGTAAAAATAGACTATGAGAAGCATGATCAAGTGATATTTTTTGTTTATTAATAATATTATCAGAGTCAACAGAGGTACTTGGATCTACTATTATTGGATGAATTATACCCGACCATGGATCTAAAACTAATCTCATATTGTGAACGTAATCATTATGGTAGTTTTGGGCCAAAACTTGATAAGCTGCAAATGTTGACCATGTATCAATATCGGCCCTTTCTAATAATTTATCAAAGCTTTTATAATCTGATTCAGCGTTTCGGATTAGAGATAAAAATTTTGATAAATCCGATTTATCATTTTCATTAAATTTGTTGAAGTTTGCAACTTTTGACCACAATCCAGAATTGTTAAATAAATTTGTATCTACGCCAATGTATTCTTCAACATTATATTGTTCCCCTTTATATAAATTTACTGGCATTATTCTATTTCTTCTCAAAAAATTTTCATTTAATTTTTCAGCTTCAATATAAATTCCAGAGCTATGTTCGTTTATAAATAATTCTACTAATTTAAAATTTGGAGAGAGTATTCCCATTTTTTTTGCCATACTTCCTGCAACGTATGTTTTTAAATCGTACGGCCAATATTCAATATATCTTAGCCGACCAAACATTTCTTTCTTTTTTGTTTTTATACGCCAAAATTTTTTTTCCATAAGCCAATTAATAGGATTGTCACCTCTATGACGAGCTCTTATCTCTTGCAGATTCATATTTTTATCTAAAATAAAACCCTTAACCCATTCTTTTGTAGACAAAGGAACTTTACTTAAAAGTTTGTTTTGTAATTTATCACTTATAAACAAATGAGTTTGCTTTAAACCAATTGTCTTATTATTGTTAAAATTTATAAAAAATTTATTAATTTTAACTTTGAATTTATATAAATTCCATGGGTATGGAGGTTTATAAACGGCATGCGATTGATGAGCATAGTGCCAGTCTATCTTAAGTATTTTTATTGAGTAAATTGTTAAAAGAATAAGAAATATAGGCATTATTCCTATAGCGGTAAATTTTATTAATTTTTTCATTTCAATTATTTGAACATAAAGATTTATTTGCAAAACCAAGTTTAGAAAATTTCATCTCCACTATAATTTTTTCAACTGAATTAAATAATTTATCGAAGCGAATATATATAACTTCATCACCTTCTTTAGTTATAAAAAATGATAAATTTTCACTAGTACCATCAATGTATGCAGATCTGCTATTTGCAGTAAAATTTTTTTCATTAATTTTGGTAACTTTTCCTGAATAAAAAATAGAGATTTCGTTAATATTGATTCGAATACCTGGCAAAAAGCTAAAATAAAAGTTGATTCCATTTGTATCAACAGGGATTATTGGAATGAACTCATAGTTTTGAAACTTGTTTAATTGTATTCCTGCGTGACTATAAAATTTAGGATTTTTTTTCTCTGGCATAAATTCTATTGCCATTTTTCTTAAATTACTTCCTCCAAAATAATTTGTGTAGTAACGTGGTTGATCGCCACCTAATTGTGCCTTTCTATATTTATTACAATATTTTCGAGCAAGTATTTTATCATTTCTGTTTTGCGCAATCTTTAAGATTTCTCTATAAGCATCTTCTTGCGCGGGTATAAGTTCTATAGCTTTTTCTATATGAAAAAGTGCTTTTTCATAATCGGTATCAATAATTGATTTAGCTAACCAAATTCTAGCTTTATATAAATTTGGATCTAATTTAACCAATTCAATAAATACATTTTCTAAATCGTTATATTCGCTTTGAGTGGTAGCTTTAGAAGCTACAAGATTAACGGCATCGTAGACTCCGAGAAACATTCTGCTTTTTCCACTGGCAATTTTTTTTGACATTTCGATATATTTAATTAACCGATCAGAAGCTTCAGCAAAATTCTTAGTTTTCAAACTTCTTTGAATAGATATTATTTGATACAAATTATATGCAGGGATGACTTTATGTAAGGTTGCACGACGTAAGTCTGAATTGAATGTTAATAAACCTAATGGCAAAAAAAAGAATAATAAAATAAGAATAGAAAAAATTACTGATATATTTTTTACTGTTTTATTCATTGCAAAAAGCTTTTCGACTAATTGTGGTTTTTTAGTAATCTATATCACTTTTTGATGCCACAAGAACAACCTCGCTTACCCCAGACTCAGTTAGTTTCGAAATAAATTCGGCTTGCTTCATGTCTTCTTTCATCTGTATATCTAAGCTCATTTTGACTGATTTTCCATCACCCGAGGATTCGGTGTGTAATAAAGTTGAAGTTTTCGCATACTGTGAAATAATTTTATTATAAACCGAGGTTTGTTTTTCATCCACATTTGTCCTGAATTGCAAAATAAATTCACTTTTGTACAAAGAGCCAAAGTTAGTAAAGTGAAGAATAAATGCAATGCCCGTAATAATTATAGTGCCAGAAATTGCAAGAAAATAGCTTCCGGTTCCAGAAGCCATCCCTACTGCAAGAGACCAAAAAATATAAGCTGTATCCTTGGTGTCTTTTACAACAGTTCTAAATCTGATAATTGATAATGCTCCAACTAAAGCAAAAGCTCTGGCTAAATTGTTTCCTATAATCATAATTACCATAGAAACAATAACCGCAACGAATATATTGGTAACCATAAATGATTGAGAATAACTTAAACCTTTATGTGTTTTTTTATAAACAAGGCTTACAACAACCCCGAGTATAAAAGCAATTATTAAATTAGTTAAAATTTCACTTGGTAGATAAACTCGAGCAAGTCTTTCAGTCTCTAAAAAATTTTTTATTTTGTCCATCGTATTTATTAAATTATTCTATAATTTTATTAATATTTTAACTTTTATCTCGATGTTAACTAATTTACAATTCGTATTATTTATACACCTGATGAACTTGGCTTACTTCACAATTAAACTAAAAATGGTGTAAAACTGTATTTCTTGCCCTACATTTATAGGTGTACAAATTGAGGAAAGTTTATATAAACCAATAGTAATTTTCTGTTTACTGGTAAAATACTGGTAAACAGTAGACATAAAGTAGGTAGTAAAGTTAAAAAAGTGAGCATGGGCAAGTGGCGGAATTGGTATACGCGCTAGTCTTAGGAACTAGTACCGAAAGGTTTAAGAGTTCGAGTCTCTTCTTGCCCACCAAATATGATGAAAGTTAAAATTAATTCAAAAAAAGGGCTAAAAACTAGTTTATCAGTTCTAGTTGACAAGAAAACTATTGAAAAAAAATTAGAAGGAAAACTTTCTGAACTACAAAGCAAAGCTGATTTAAAAGGTTTTAGGCCAGGCAAAGTACCTCTAGCCGTTATTAAAGATAGATTTGGAAAAGCTATTTACAGCGAGGTGATTGATAGTATTTTGAAAGAAACATGTGCCAAGGCTATTGAGGATAATAAAATAAAAGTTGCGGTCCAACCAAAAATTGATCTTAAAACCTTTGGCGAAGGTAAAGATTTAAATTATATAATAGAACTTGAAACACTGCCAAACATTAAGCTAAAACCGCTAAATAAAATAAGAGCTATAGATTATGAAATTTCCATTGAAAAAGATGTAGTAGAAAAAAGAATAAATGAAATCGCAAAAAACCAACAAAACTTTTTAGACAAACAAGAAAGTGAAAAAGCCAATTTTGGAGATTTAGTAATTTTTGATTATACCGCAATGGTTAATAGTAAAAATTTTGAGGGAAATGAAGGAAAAGGCATTCAACTTGTTCTAGGAAGAGATTTGTTTATCAAAGGTTTTGATGATCAGTTGCTAGGATCTAAAAAAAATGAAGTTAAGTCTGTTGAGGTTAAACTTCCAGAAAACTATCCCAAAAAAGAGTTGGCCAATAAAAAAGCAAATTTTAATTGTAAAATTATAAATATAAAAAAACCAATTAAGACTAAAATTGATAATGATTTTGCAAAAAAACTTGGCGCTAAAGATATTAACGACTTAAAAAATTTGATAAAAAAACAAATAACGTCTGAATATCAAAACAACTTAAACATTGTCACAAAAAAAGATGTTTTAAAACAGCTAGAAAGTTCTTATAACGTGGATCTTCCTCAAAATTTAATTGAACAAGAAACTAAAATAATTACTCAAAATTTAAAGAAAGAAGATGTTGAAAAATACAAAGATAAAAATATTAAATTGGCAAAATCAAGAATAAAAATTGGTCTTATTTTAAACGAAATTGGAGAAAAAAATAATTTGAAAATAAATGAAGACGAAATTAGAAATGAAATTCAAAAACATATAAAAAATATGCCAGGTCAAGAAAAAATGGTAATGGAACATTATCAAAAAAATCCAAGTGCCGTAGCTAGCCTAAGGGGTGTTTTGTATGAAGATAAAATTATTGAATTAATTAAAAGCAAAATTACTTTAACAAAAAAATCTATTAATTTGAAAAAAGCAGAAGAGATATTAAAAAGTTTTACTCATACTGAAGAAAGTGTCAAAATTGATAATCCTAAAAAAAAGCAGCAAAAGTCAAAAACGATAAAGGAAAAATAAAAAAAATTAGCAAAAACCATTTTAAAATTGTATAAGCGTTAGTGCCATGAGTCGTAAATTTGAAGAAGAAATGAACAATCTGATACCAATGGTTGTTGAACAAACCAGCAGGGGGGAGAGGGCATATGATATTTATTCCAGACTTCTTAAAGAGAGAATTGTTTTTTTAGTTGGTACTGTTAACGACAATATTGCTTCTTTGGTTACTGCACAGTTTTTATTTCTGGAATCAGAAAATCCTAAAAAAGAAATTTTTTTCTATATTAACAGTCCAGGCGGATTAGTAACTTCCGGACTTGGAATATATGACACAATGCAATACATAAAATCTCCAGTATCTACCCTGTGTATAGGACAAGCTTCCTCGATGGGGTCTTTTTTGTTGGCTGCTGGTGAAAAAGGAAGAAGATTTTCTTTACCAAACTCTAGAATAATGGTTCATCAACCATCCGCTGGTTTTCAGGGTCAAGCAACCGATATACAAATACACGCAAAAGAAATTTTGTCTTTAAAAGAAAGATTAAATAACATTTATTCGAAGCATACAGGCAAATCTATGAAAGAAATTTCCATGGCTCTTGAGAGAGATAAGTTTATGACAGCAGAAGAAGCAAAAGATTTTGGTTTAATTGATTCCGTAGTTGAAAAAAGAAAATAATACACAAGATGTAGTTAGTGCTACAACTTACACTTGCCTTAAATTTCACTAACATTTAAAACTAAACTTTGATTCGTTATGACAGATAAAAATAATAAAAATATTCTTTACTGTTCCTTCTGCGGAAAAAGTCAACACGAAGTCAAGAAGCTTATCGCAGGTCCTACAGTTTTTATATGCGATGAGTGTGTTGAACTTTGCATGGATATTATTAAAGAGGAAAACAAAAACTCCTTAGTAAAACATCAAGAAGGAGTTCCCTCTCCTAGAGAAATTTGTACAATTCTTGATGATTATGTAATTGGACAAACATATGCCAAGGAAGTTTTATCAGTTGCAGTTCATAACCATTATAAAAGATTAAGTCATGAATCAAAAAATACTAAAGGCGTTGAACTGTCTAAGTCCAATATATTATTAGTTGGGCCTACTGGTTGTGGTAAAACTTTATTAGCACAAACATTAGCAAGAATTTTAGAAGTACCTTTTACAATGGCTGATGCCACCACATTAACAGAGGCAGGTTATGTTGGAGAAGATGTAGAAAATATAATTTTGAAATTATTGCAGGCTGCAGATTATAATGTTGAAAAAGCTCAAAGAGGAATTGTTTATATCGATGAGGTAGATAAAATAAGCAGAAAATCAGAAAATCCCTCTATCACGAGGGATGTTTCCGGCGAAGGAGTGCAACAAGCATTATTAAAAATTATGGAAGGAACAATTGCAAGTGTTCCACCACAAGGTGGAAGAAAACATCCACAACAAGAATTCCTACAAGTGGATACAACAAATATTTTATTTATATGTGGCGGGGCTTTCGCGGGTCTTGATAAAATTATAGATAATAGAGGTAGAGGGACTTCAATTGGTTTTGGCGCAAAAGTTAAAAGTAACGAAGAAAGAACTCTTTCTGATCTTATTCAAAAATTAGAGCCAGAGGATCTTATCAAATACGGCCTAATACCTGAGTTTGTTGGAAGGATGCCTGTTATAGCAACGCTACAAAATCTGGATGAAAAATCTTTAGTAAAAATTTTAAAAGAACCGAAAAATTCTTTACTAAAACAATATAAAAAACTTTTTGAATTTGAAAATGTTAAACTTGAGTTTAGAGAAGATGCTTTATCTGAGATAGCAAAAAAAGCTATCAATAAAAAAACTGGAGCAAGGGGTTTAAGGTCCATTCTGGAATCCATGCTTCTGAAAACTATGTTTTCATTACCAGATATGGAAGATGTTGAATCAGTTACAATTGATAGAATGGTAGCAAAAGGTAAATCCGAACCCATTATTACCTATTCAAAAACTAAATCCACATCTGTCGCATAAATATCACTTGAAATAACTTTTTAAGTTGCCATATTCATATCTATGACTTTAAGCAATTCAAAGCCACTTTTACCACTTAGAGACATAGTTATTTTTCCATCTACAGTTACACCTCTTTTTGTAGGAAGAAAAAAATCCATCAAAGCTTTAGAGGAAGTAATGAAGTCAGATAAATCTATAGTTTTGGTTACACAAAAAAATTCTGAAGTTGATGACCCTCAAGAGGAACATATTTATTCTTACGGATGTTTGAGTAAAGTTTTACAATTGCTAAAATTACCAGATGGTACAGTCAAAGTATTAGTTGAAGGCCTAGAAAGAGTAAAAATATTAGAAACAGACAAAGATAATAACAAGTACCTAAGTTGCAAAATCTCAACAATTTCAAGTGAAAATGATAATGAAGATAGTAGAGCATTTGCATCTAATTTAATTAAAAAATTTGAAAAGTTATCTACTTTAAGCAAAAAGGATGTTGCTGATTTTTCTAAAACACTAAAGTCATTAAAAAATACATCTCAGGTTGCGGATAATATCTCTTCAAATTTAAACATCCAAATTTTTGAAAAACAGAAATTACTCGAGCTTACTGATGTTAAAAAAAGGTTAGAAAAAATTTATGAAATAATTGAAAAAGAAACTAGTGTTATTAGCATGGAGAAAAGAATTAGAGGAAGAGTAAAAAATCAAATGGAAAAAACTCAAAGAGAGTATTATTTGAATGAGCAATTAAAGGCTATTCAAAAAGAGCTGGGGGAGATTGAGGAAGGAAAAGATGAATCTTCAAGTCTAAGCAAGTCTATTATGAAAGCTAAAATGACTAAGGAAGCACAAAGTAAATGTATGTCAGAATTAAAAAAATTAAAATCAATGAGTCCCATGTCAGCTGAATCTACTGTTGTGAGAAATTATTTAGACTGGATGATAGATCTTCCTTGGAATAACAAAAGCAAGATTCTTAAAGATTTAAATTCTGCCCAAGCTATTTTAGATGAGGATCATTACGGTTTGGAAAAGGTTAAGGAAAGAATTATAGAATATTTGGCCGTACAAAAAAGAATAGATAAACTTAGAGGACCTATACTTTGTTTAGTTGGACCACCAGGTGTGGGAAAAACATCCCTTGGACAATCAATTGCAAGAGCAACAGGAAGAAAATTTGTAAGAATCTCCTTAGGAGGAATAAGGGACGAGGCTGAAATCAGAGGTCATAGAAGAACATATATTGGATCTTTACCGGGAAAAATTATTCAAATGATGAAAAAAGCTGGAACTAACAATCCTCTATTTTTATTAGATGAAATCGATAAAGTAGGAAGCGACTATAGAGGAGATCCATCATCTGCTTTATTAGAAGCTTTAGATCCAGAACAAAATAAACAATTTAACGATCACTATCTTGAAGTAGACTATGATCTGTCTGATGTGCTGTTCATAACTACTGCAAACACATTAAATATTCTTCCACCATTGTTAGACAGAATGGAAATTATAAGACTACCGGGTTACACAGAAGATGAAAAAATTAACATTGCCCAAAAATTTTTAATACCAAAACAAGGTAAGAATAATGGATTAAAAAAGGAAGAATGGGAAGTTTCTGAAGAAATGAACAAAAAAATTATTAGAGATTATACTAGAGAGCCAGGAGTTAGAAATCTTGAAAGAGAAATTTCAAAAATTGCAAGAAAAATGGTTAAAAAGATAGATTCAAAAGAAAAAATAAACAAAACAATATCAGAAGAAGATCTTAGTAATTATTTAGGAGTAAAAAAATATAATTTTGGAGAAATAGAAAATGAAAATAAAATTGGAGTTGCAACTGGCTTGGCATGGACAGAGGTAGGAGGAGAAATTCTTAAAATAGAAACAGTTCATATGCCAGGTAAGGGAAAAATGCAAATTACAGGAAAACTCGGAGAAGTTATGCAAGAATCGGTAAAAGCTGCAAAATCATATGTTAGATC
>Ga0208409_1001071_pt1 | contig 11506 bp, 10 predicted proteins | sample ETNtaG_29_FD_185784 | JGI IMG/M metagenome (GOLD analysis project Ga0208409, IMG submission 185784) | Marine microbial and viral communities from oxygen minimum zone, Eastern Pacific Ocean - ETNP201406SV201 (SPAdes) (version 2) | ecosystem: Environmental > Aquatic > Marine > Oceanic ...
GGATCCTCTTCATCCAAATCTCTTAATTTTAATATTTCTGGATGCCTAAACATTGCATTATCATCAAAATTGATCTTTGCGTCTAAACAACAAAGATTTGCTGACTTAGTTAATATAAGGGGATTTATTTCAATTAAATTTGCATCTTTTTTAACTAAAAGATTGAAAATCGAATTAATTAATTTTTTAGCTTGTCTTCTTTGCTCGTGATCCAATTTAAAAACCTTAATAATATTCTCAAAATCATAATCAGTAATTTTATCTTTTAAATCAAATTTGGTCGTTGTGATTCTCTCAGGGTTCTGTTTTGCAACTTTTTCAATCTCCACTCCACCCTCCGTGCTACTTATAAACGCAATTTTTGAACTTGCTCTATCTACCAAACAAGATAAATAAAACTCTTTCTGTATTTCAGAAGCTTCTTCAATATATAATCTATGAACTTTTTTTCCCTTGGGTCCAGTTTGAGGTGTAATTAAGATTTTTCCAAACATATTGGAGGCTTCTTTGATTAGATCTTTATTAGTTTTTACTAATTTAATACCTCCCGCTTTTCCTCTGCCTCCTGCATGAATTTGGGCTTTAATAACCAAATTATTGCTATTCAGTGTTTTAATTTTTTGTTTAATCTCATCAATATTATGAACTGCAACTCCCTTGGGCACGGGAGCTCCAAATTCCTTTAAAAGATCTTTAGCCTGGTATTCGTGAATATTCATTATTATAAAAGTTTAATTTTTTATATTTTTTATATTCTTTATATTCTTTAAAGTGTCTTTTATCATATGTGATTTATTAATTTGATTAGCGATTAAAAAAATTACTACGTTAAAAAACAAAAGAGCCAATAAAACAAATAGAAAAAAAAATGAAGAAATTAGAAACTTAGATAATAAAAAACTTATAAAAACAAGCGCTATAGAATTAACCAATACTTGATTTCTAAAAACTGAAATTATTTTTAAAGCATAAAGAGTCAGAGACTTGTAGTTGTTCTGACTTTCTCCAACTAGTCTTTTTTTTCTGGGTGCAAAAATTATATTTTTATTTTTAAAATGCTTAGAAAGTGAGGCTGCGTAAGCAAAATATATATCATTGGTAGATAAAATTTTTTCTAAAGAGCTGGAATGTAAATAACTATAAATACCAAATTTCATATATTTAAAAGTCAAAAAAAACGACAAAAACAAATATATTTGATAAAAAATTTTAAATTTAAGTTTATCTTCACGTCTAGTTCTATTAATCGTGATAGTTCTCTCAAGATTTTTCTTAGATTCATCAATAATATCAACCAAATATTTTGGATCGTCCTGACCATCAGCATCCATTGCTATAATGCCTCCCTTAAATTTTTCTTTTTTTAAAAAACCTAAACCAGTACCTATAGCTATTTGTGCTTTAACATTATTTTTTAAATTTAAAACCTCAATTTTTTTCAAATGTGATATTTTATTAAACGTTAAATTATTTTTTTTTGTTGATCCATCATTAACTATTAGAACGTTCACTTCTTCATTTATATTTTTTAGAGCTTGATCAATTTTCGGAATCAAAAGGTTTAAACATTCCCAGTCATTAAAACTTGGAATTAAAATAACATATTTAATCATTGCAATTTTTTAATTCATAACTTTCTAATTGACTATGTAAAGAAATTTTTTCATAACAATGTTGATATAAATCGAGATAATGGAAAATAACGTTTTCGTCAGTTTTGTCTATAACATAAATTACTGAAATGTTATTTTTTAAAATTAAATTGTCCATCATTTTTTTATAGTTTAATGTGAAATCGCTGTCCTTAAGAGGATGTGTGGTTCCATCACCAGTATATACCCTGCTGGGAGCGTGTAGATCTTCCTCCAATATTACTGAAAAAAAAGGATAATTAGTTATTACCATTTTTTTTCTGGTATCTTTCTTTAAAATAGAAAAAATTTGATTAATTAAATTAATTTCTTTTTCGGGATTGTCTTTAAATTTTGGTGTTATCCAATTTAATCCCGATAATTTTTTGTGTATTTTTTTCGCATCTATTGCTAATTGAAAATTGATATTTTTTAATTCATGAAATTTTCTATTTTCATTATATCTTAAATGATATTTAAAAGTCGCAAACAAACAGATTAAAATAATTACAGAACATATTGATTTTTTAAATTTTAATTTACTTTGATTCAGACTAATATGAGAAAATGCTGTTAAGATGGGAATCAAAAAAAATATAAATATTTGATTTTTTGTTAATAATTGATGCAAAACTAGAGAAAAAGTCAAGAAAACCAAAGTTAAAAAAATATAAAAATTTTCATGTTTTGCGTAATTTTTTTCATAAAAAATTTTTTTAAAATTTTCATAAAATAGCGGAACGATTGTTAAATAAATTAAAGTAAAATTTTCTACAGTATTATTAAAAGTTAAACTTAAATTTTTAAATCTTTCTGAACCTATTGTTTGTGGATAAAATATATATTGATCTAAAAAAGAAGAAAGTGCTATGCCTTGAAATTTCCCAAAACTTAAAATGAAAAAAATGAAAAAAAATGAACTGATAAAAGAATATTTGATACAATCAAATTTTCTGTTTGTTAAAGCATATAAAAATAAAATAAAAATTACAGACAAGATCACATATGTTGCGGGGACTTGTTTGGAAAGAAAAGCAAAACCTAATAATATTGGTATTAAAAACCAATAAATTCTTCTTTTATTGCTTATTGCTAACAATAAGCTGTATATCCCCAACAAAGAAAGAAAGGCGGAATGATGATCTATAAAAGGAGTACCACTAGATGGATATGCAAGTATTGACAAAAGTAAAGAATAAAAAAAACAATATTCGGTTTGAAGTTTAAAATTTTTTAAAACCAAAAAAGTACTAATAGTGATTAATGCATTGATTGAAGATGCATGTAATACATAACTTTGCCAATTCAGTCCAAATATATAAAAAAAAATAGCCTGTATATAATCAAGCAAAACTCCCTTGACTAACCAATAGTCAATAAAAGGAACGTCGCCATTTTGTATTCTGTAGCCTGAATCAAAAAAATGAAAGCTATCCAACGGAAAAGCTCCTCGATTACCGTAGTACTGATTAATAATTATTGAAAAGAAAAAAAGAAATAATATATAGATTTTATTTTTGTGATACAATAATTTTGAAATCATAAAATTTTATTCAATATTTAATGTTGAAAAACTAATTAGCTAAATCAGGATCAATTTTAATCGCAGCTTCAAAAAGTTCTTTTACAGCATTTATTGAAACTTTAAAATTCTCTTTTTCTTTTTCTTCTAATCTAATCTCAACTACTTTTTCAACTCCTTGGCTGCCGATTACTGCAGGTACCCCCGCATATAAATTCTTAAATCCATATTCGCCATTAATATAGGCTGCACAGGGTAAAATTTTTTTTAAGTTTTTGATGTACGATTCAGCCATTTCTACTCCCGATGCTGCGGGTGCATAAAACGCAGAACCTTTTTCCAGAAATTTAATTATTTCAGCTCCTCCTTTTCTTGTTCTGTTAATTATTGCATCCAATTTCTCTTTTGTAATTTTATTTTCTGTAATGAGTTGTTTTAATGATTTCCCATTAACAGTTGTGTGATTCGGCAGAGGTACCATAGTATCTCCGTGACCACCTAGTACCAAAGTATTAATATTTTTGGTAGGTGTTTTAAGTTCTTGTGAAAGAAAATATTTAAATCTTGAAGAATCTAATATCCCTGCCATTCCTACAACTTTACTTGTTGGAAAACCTGAATACTTTTGTAATGCCATAACAATGACATCTAAAGGATTTGTAATACAAATTACAAACGCATTGGGAGACGTTTTTGCTATTCCTTCGGCAACTTGTTTTATTATTTTCAGATTTATTCCTAATAAATCATCTCTTGACATTCCGGGTTTTCTTGGAACACCTGCTGTAACGATTATTACGTCAGAATTTTTGGTATCATCGTAATTACTTGTTCCCACAAGATTAACATCAAAACCATCTACCGAAGTTGATTGTGCTATATCTAAAGCTTTACCCTTTGCCATTCCTTCAACAACGTCAAAAAGTACAACATCCGCAAGTTCTTCTATGCTAATTAAGTGAGCTAATGTACCACCAATTTGACCTGCTCCTATTAATGAAATTTTTTTTCTCATAAAATTTATTTCATGGTTGGCATTATAAATTCAGGATCAGATCTTAAACCAGAAGGCCATTTTGAGGTTATGGTTTTCAATTTTGTATAAAATCTAACACCTTCTGGACCGTGCATATGCTGATCTCCAAATAAAGATTTTTTCCAACCCCCAAAAGAATGGTAGGCAGGATTTACAAGAATTTTTTTTGGTAATTTATCAATAATTACCACTTTTAAGTTTGTGTTAACAAGACTACAAGCGAAAGTTAGTCCTATTGGATCGTCTCCAATCATAGCGATATCAAATATCATTTATTTTTTGTAAAATGTAGCAATACCAGTTTTGAAATTATTGATATTTGAAGAAGCAGCATGTAGGTGCGATCTATCAAAAATTAACATATCGCCTGGACTCCAGTCAAAAATAAACTCAACTTCTAAACCCTTTAAATTTTCTATATTTTCATGAACTAAATATTTTTTATGGATTTCAGAATCAAACTTTTTGGTTTCACCGGGTTTTATATGTGCAGAAGATCGTCTGTTACGGCCATTTAAAGTGTTATTTGGACTATCTTCTAATAATACTTTCTCATCTATTGTGAAAAAAGTAGCTACGCCATAAAATCTATTTTTAAAAATTACAGTTTGACCGTATGGAGTGAGGGGTATCAGTGTTTGTTTATATATTGTATCATTTAAATCAAATCCAGTATCTGTATGTGTTGGAAGAGGTAAATAACATTGTTGAATTAGTCCAAAGAAATCTTTCCCTTCTTCTGATTTCAGCATATCAAACTTAAAGTCACCAATCTCATTTTTTAGTCGAGTCACAAATATCTTGTCCAATTTTTCATTGTAACCTTGTAACCATCTTTTTTTAATTGCCTTTTGTGCTTTATTATGAAGAGTAATGGGTAGCTTTTCATTTAATTCGTTAAGCTTAGCCACTTCACTCGAAGAGAAAAAATTTTTAACTACTCTGGGTGGACTTTGATTTCTTATAATTGTTTCAATATTTGCACGCTCCATAGATTTATTTTCCTTTCCATTGTATCTCTTGGTTCAATTGTTGAATTCAATTCAATTTTTCCATATGAACTATTAAGGTTTTGGAACTTACCTGAAGCTTTCTAAAACTTCAAGTTCTTGATGTTTTTCGGTGAATATTTTCATAATCTTATTATACACTTCGAAATCAAAATTTCAGCTCAATTATTTTCTCAAAATATAACATTGAGTAAAATTGTAAGATTTTAAGAGATCAAAGTGGAACTAAGGCGGAACGAAACAGGGATAAATTAATTTTGCGATTGTGTGAAACTAACAAAAACGTTGGATTTATTGGCGCGCCCTACAGGATTCGAACCTGTGACCCTCGGTTTAGAAATGTGAGGGATTGGATATACGAATAACATCGTTTTGTTATTTTACAATGTTTATTTTACAAGGGTCTAAGAAGATAATTAAAAAATCAACAAAAGATGGCCGCCATTTACAAGTGGCACAAACGGGTCAATAAAAACACAAAGCTAACCCCCTGTAGTTGTCTGTAAGATGAATACCAGAAATTCGTTAGTAATTCTGGATCTGGATCACTTCGTGACACTTATTAAATAGACCGTACCAACACTACTGACACCTTTTGTATTCCTTTCTAACTATGTCCCTCAGTCCCCCAATTTGTTCTGCGCTGATAAGCGAAATTTTTTTTCTCATATTTTATTTTACTTCATTGTTGGCATAACAAATTCAGGATTGGATCTTAATCCTGAAGGCCATTTTGAAGTTATAGTTTTTAATTTTGTATAAAACCTAATTCCTTCTGGTCCGTGCATATGTTGATCGCCAAACAAAGATCTTTTCCAGCCCCCAAAAGAATGGTAGGCAACGGGTACGGGTATTGGAATATTAATTCCGACCATTCCTATTTTTATTTTGTTAGCAAAAGTTCTTCCGACATCACCGTCACGAGTGTAGATACTTGTTCCATTGCCAAACTCATGTTCATTTACCAAATCTAAAGCCGATTCAAAATCCTTAACTCTAACTATAGAAAGAACTGGACCAAAAATTTCTTCTTTATAAATTCTCATTTTTTTTTCAACATTGTCAAAAAGACATCCACCAATATAAAAACCTTTTTCATAACCTTGGGTTTTTATGTTTCTCCCATCCACAACAAGTTTTGCTCCTTCCTGAACTCCAAGATCTACATAGCTTTTAACTTTTTCCAAATGCTCTTTAGTTACAAGAGGCCCCATTTCAGAATTCTTGTCTAATCCTGGGCCAATTTTAAGTGACTCAACTTTTTTAGCAAGTTTGTTCACAAGTGAATCTCCAATTTTACCCACAGCAACCGCAACTGATTGGGCCATACATCTTTCGCCCGCCGATCCATAAGCAGCTCCCATTAAACCATTAACGGCTTGTTCAAGATCGCAGTCGGGCATAACAACACAGTGATTTTTTGCTCCACCTAAAGCTTGAACGCGTTTTTCATTTTTTGCTGCATTTTCATATATATATTTTGCAATTGGTGTTGATCCAACAAAACTTATAGCTGATATATCTTTGTTTGTTAATAACGCATCAACTGCTTCCTTGTCACCGTTAATAACATTAAATACTCCATCTGGTAATCCGGCTTCTTTAAATAATTGAGCTAGTTTAATTGAGCAAGAAGGATCCTTTTCAGATGGTTTTAGAACAAATGTATTTCCACAAGCCACAGCAATTGGAAACATCCACATTGGAACCATTGCTGGAAAATTAAATGGAGTAATGCCTGCACACACTCCTAAAGGTTGTCTGACAGACCAACTATCAACATCTGTACCAACGTTTTCGGTAAATTCTCCTTTCAGCAAATGTGGTATTCCGCAAGCAAATTCAACAACTTCCAAACCCCTGATTAATGACCCTCGTGCATCCTCGTAGATCTTTCCATGTTCAGAAACTATAAGCTTAGTTATATCATCTGAATTTTTTTCAATTAATTCCTTAAATTTAAATATTATTCTTGCCCGTTGAACAGGTGGCTTTCTGCACCAATCAGTAAATGCCTCTTTAGCTTTTTGAACCGTCAAATCTACATCAACTTTAGAAGCTAAATTTACTTCAGATGATTGTTCTCCCGTAGCCGGATTAAACACTTTAGATGTTTTTCTTGAAGAACCGCTAACCACTTTTCCGTTTATAAAATGTTGTATTAAATTCATATGTATCCAAATTGATTTAATTAAGCCTCTAATTTGTTGCAAGCATTTTTTTGATTGAACCAATAGCTTTCGCTGGATTTAGTCCTTTCGGGCAAGAACTTGTGCAGTTCATTATAGTATGGCACCTATATAATTTTAGTTTATCCCCCACCATTTTCAATCTTTCTTTTTTTTCCTCATCTCTACTGTCTGAAATCCATCGATAAGACTGGAGTAACACCGCAGGACCTAAATATTTTTCCCCATTCCACCAATAACTTGGGCAAGAAGTAGAACAGCATGCACATATAATGCATTCATACAAACCATCAAGTTTATCTCTATTTTCTTTGGTTTGATTAATTTCATTATTTTCTGATTTTGGTTTTTTTGTTTTTAACCAAGGTTTAATTGACTCATATTGTCTATATAAAGTACTTAAATCTGCTACCAAATCTTTGATTACTTTTAAGTGAGGTAATGGATAAATATGAATATCTCCTTTTATATCTTTATGAGATTTCATGCATGAAAGAGTATTAATCCCATCAACATTCATTGCGCATGAACCACATACGCCATGGGCACAGGATTTTCTGAAAGTAAGAGACGAATCTATTTCATTCTTAATTTTATTTAGAATATCTAAAACTTTATTTCCACACGTATCTAAATCAACTTCAAAAGTATCCTCTCTTGGATTTTCATTTTTTGTGGGATCCCATCTATAAATATGAACTATTTTTAAATTCTGAGATCCAGTTTTATCTTTAAAATACTGCCCTTTTAAAATTTTAGAATTTTGGGGAAGATTAAATTGTACCATTAATAAACTCTTTCTTTGGGTGGAAATGTTTGAACATCATTGGTTAAGGTTGATAAATTTACTGGTCGATAATTAATTTTAACTTCTTTTCCATCGTGCCAGCTTAAGGTGTGTTTCATATAATTTTCATCATTTCTATTAGGGTAATCTTCTCTAGCATGTGCACCACGACTTTCTTTCCGTTGATAAGCCGACTCCAAAGTAGTAATTGCTTGTCGAATGAGATTGTCAAATTCAAGCGTTTCCACTAAGTCTGTATTAAAAATTAACGATTTATCTTTGACTAATATTGATTGCATGTCTTCGTAAGGTCTTTTAATTTCACTAACGCCTTCCTTTAATGTTTTTTCGGTCCTAAATACTGCACATTTTGATTGCATTATTTTTTGCATTAACAGCCTAAGTTCGGAAGTTTTATTTGATCCATTTCCATTTCTTAATTTATCAAATCTTTCAAGAGATTTTTCTGTTTCGCTTTTTGAAATTTCTTCGTGAGTAGAATTTGGTCTTACTAACTCCGTAGCTCTTTTAGCTGCTGCTTTTCCAAAGACCACCAGGTCTATTAATGAGTTTGAACCTAGTCTGTTTGCCCCATGTACAGATACACATGCAGTCTCTCCTATGGCCATTAATCCTGATACAGTTTTATCATTGCCGTTCGATGTTAAAACTTCTGCTTTATAATTAGTTGGTATTCCTCCCATATTATAGTGTACCGTTGGAACAACTGGTATTGGTTCCTTGGTTACGTCTCGATTTACGAAAGTTTCCACCGACTCTGATATACCAGGTAGTCGAGTTTCTATAATTTTTGGATCTATATGATCAATATGTAAATGTAGATGATCTTTATTTTCTCCTATTCCCCTACCTTCATTAATTTCTATAGCCATTGATCTGCTAACAACATCCCTTGAAGCAAGATCTTTGGCGGTAGGAGCATATTTTTCCATAAAACGTTCACCTTTAGAGTTTACTAAGAAACCGCCTTCTCCTCTAACAGCTTCTGAAATTAAACAACCGATTCCATAAAGGCCCGTTGGATGAAATTGAACAAACTCCATATCTTGTAATGGTAGTCCAGCTCTTAAGACCATTCCATTTCCATCCCCAGTACATGTATGGGCAGCTGTAGCTGAGTAGTAAATTTTACCATAACCACCGGTAGCCAAAATCGTAATATGTGATCTAAATCGGTGGATAGTTCCATCGTTTAAATTCCATGCAAGAACACCCTTACACTCGCCTTTTTTCATTAATAAATCTAGAGCAAAATATTCTATAAAAAATTCTGTTTTATGTTTAAGAGCTTGACCATACAGGGTATGCAATATTGCGTGACCTGTTCTATCGGCAGCAGCACAAGTTCTTTGAATTGGTTCATTGCCAAAATTTTTTGTCATACCTCCGAAAGCTCTTTGATATATTTTTCCATCTTTAGTTCTGCTAAATGGGACGCCATAATGCTCAAGTTCGATAACGGCTTGTGGAGCTTCTTTGCAAAGATATTCTATGCAGTCTTGATCTCCAAGCCAATCGGATCCTTTGACTGTATCGTACATGTGCCAACGCCAGTCATCTTCTCCTGCATTGCCTAAAGCTGCTGAAATTCCTCCTTGAGCAGCAGCAGTATGACTTCTTGTTGGAAAAACCTTTGAGATACAGGCAGTTTTTAATCCGGATTCACTTAACCCAACAGCAGCCCTTAACCCAGCTCCTCCTGCGCCAACAACTAAAACGTCATATTTGTGGTCAATAATTTTATATGAATTCATAAGTTTATATTAAATAAAATAAAAATTATTATTGCTGGTATAGTTATTCCTAAAACATTTGTAATATTGCTTGCTGTGTTTTTAATTTTTTCATTTTGAATGTAATCTTCGTATATTTCCTTTAAACCTATAACTATGTGAACAAAACTAATTAGAATTAGAATTAGCATTCTAATTTTGGATTTGTCTGATGAAAAAAAGTCCATAACTTCAAAATAACCTTTGTCATAAATCGAAATCAAATTTATTACAAACCATCCCATTAAAGGGATCATCAGTAAAGCACTCGCTCTTTGAATTATCCATTTGCGTGATGCCTTCATTTAAATTAATCCCCTTCCAATTAACCACATTAAAACGGTCAAAGCTAAAGAGCCTACAATAACTATGATTCCTGAAATATTTGTTATTTTTATTTCATAACCATAACCTAAATCTAAAATTAAATGCCTTATGCCACTTAACAGATGAAAACTATATGACCAGGCAAAACCCATTATAAATACTTTTCCAAAATAAGATTGAAAAAAAATATTAATAAGTTCATAGCTTGATTCACCAAAAAAAAGCAATCCTATCCACAAACAGATAATAATTAGTCCCATCACATTAATTATTCCTGTTATTCTATGAAAAATAGAAATTAATGATGAAATTTGCCATCTATAAATTTGAAGATGAGGTGATAATGGATTTTTTGAATCGTTCATTATGTATTTAGTTAATATGTTTTTTTACCAAAACTTTTGCAATTTGCACTGCATTAAGCGCCGCACCTTTGAGTAAATTATCTGAAACCACCCACATATTAATAGAGTTTTTTCTTGTTTTATCTTCTCTTATTCTTGAAATATAAGTTAAAAAATCACCACTTGATTCAACTGGAGTTATGTAGCCACCATCCTTAGTTTCATCTACAACTTTACAACCAGGAGCCTTTTCTAAACATTCTCTAACTTTTTTAACGTTAACGTCAGATTCAAATTCTATATTAACTGACTCAGAATGACCAACGAACACGGGAACTCTAACGCACGTTGCACTCAACTCTATATTGGGATCTAAAATTTTTTTTGTTTCAACGACCATCTTCCATTCTTCCTTGGTAGAACCATCCTCCATAAAAGAATCGATATGTGGTATCACATTGAAAGCTATTTGTTTCGTAAAATTTTTTGAAGTCACTTTTTGTTTATTCAAAACCAACTTGCTTTGTTCTTCTAATTCAGTCATATGACTTTTGCCTGCTCCTGATACCGATTGATAAGTCGAAACTATTACTCTTTTAATTTTAAATTGATCGTGCAAAGGTTTTAAAGCTAGAACCAATTGAATAGTTGAACAATTTGCATTGGAAATAATATTTTTATTTTTGTAAAGTTTTAAAGCGTCAGGATTCACTTCAGGAACAACCAATGGAATCTCTTTATTCATTCTGAAATGTTTTGAATTATCAATTACGATAGTTTTTTTTGCAGCAATGGGAGCCCATTTTTCTGCTATAGCACTTCCAGCAGAAAAAAAAGCTATTTTTACTTTTGAAAAATCAAAATCAC
>Ga0208409_1001079_pt1 | contig 11477 bp, 6 predicted proteins | sample ETNtaG_29_FD_185784 | JGI IMG/M metagenome (GOLD analysis project Ga0208409, IMG submission 185784) | Marine microbial and viral communities from oxygen minimum zone, Eastern Pacific Ocean - ETNP201406SV201 (SPAdes) (version 2) | ecosystem: Environmental > Aquatic > Marine > Oceanic ...
ATTTAACGCCATTTGTGGTGACAGCACCGCTACCGCTAAAACCACTTAACAAAAAATCCAGCTGTATTTGCCTTTGAGTTATAGCCAAATAATCGCAATCCGTTAATAAGCCCACAGCCCTTCCTAGGTGAGACAACCTCCTGTCAGAATTTGTTGTTCTTAAGGAAAGACGGTGTTCCGCACGAGACGTAAACATTCTATAGGGCTCATCAACATCCTTTGTAACAAGATCGTCAATCAACACACCAATATATGCTTGATCGCGCCGCAATGAAAACGGGCTTTTACCAAGGGCGCTATGAGCAGCATTAATACCTGCTATTAACCCCTGTGCAGCCGCTTCTTCATAGCCGGAAGTGCCATTAATTTGTCCTGCCATAAAAAGACCTCGACAACCCTTTGATTCAAGGGTGGACTTTAGTTGTGATGGAGGAAAAAAATCATATTCTATTGCATAACCAGGACGATAAAACTCAACACGCTCTAGACCAGAAATAGTACGAAGAGCAGCAAGCTGTACGTCGGCGGGCAAACTCGTTGAAAAACCACCAGTATATATTTGTTTGGAGCTACGCCACTCTTCTTCCAAGACAATTCTATGAGACGGTTTATCAGAAAACCGATATACCTTGTCTTCAATTGAGGGGCAGTATCTTGGGCCAACCGCAGTTATTTGTCCTGAATACATTGGAGACTTATGAATGTTTCTATCTATTATTGAGTGTGTTTCGTTGTTGGTGTTAACAATCCAGGACGGTAGGTTTGGAGGAGAAAAGCTTTTAGTGCGAAAGGAGGTGGGCCTTGGTTGGGTGTCTCCATATGTTTTTTTGAGGGAAGAGAAGTCGATAGTAGACCTTTTTAACCGCGGTGGCGTACCCGTTTTTAGGCGACCCCCACGAAAACCAAACCGCTTCAATGAACCAGTAATACCGGTTGAGGCCTCTTCCCCCATTCTTCCAGCAGAAGACATATTTGTTCCAACGTGAACAACACCACACAAAAAGGTTCCACATGTGATAATCACCGCAGAAGAATAAATAGAACCACCAGATAGAAGCCTTACACCATAACAACGATCGCCAGAAAATAGTATCTTTGACACTTCTTCCTCATACAAAGAGATGTTTTGTCTATTAAACACCTCAGCCTTGACGGTGCGCTCATACGCACGCTTATCAACCTGTACGCGAGGCGCCCTAACAGCCGACCCCTTAGACCTGTTTAATGTTTTGAACTGTACACCCGAAAGATCTGTTGCAACAGCCATGTATCCCCCCAATGCATCAATTTCGCTGAGAAGGTGGCCCTTTGCTACCCCCCCAACAGCAGGATTACAAGACATTCTAGCCAAAGAAGAAGAGCTTATGGTAATAAGTGCAACACTACAGCCAAGTTTTGACGCTGAAAGCGAAGACTCTACGCCAGCATGCCCACCACCTACCACAATAACATCATATTGTTTGATTTTATGTGGCCTGTGTTTCACGTGAAACACTATTTTCCAACACAGAATTGATCAAACACAGAATTGATAATGTGATCTGGTGTTGTTATACCCAAAATTGTGTCTAAGTGTGAAAGAGCAACCCGCAGATCTGACAACAACAACTCTATTGGTTCACCATCCTTAGCAGCAGAAAGCGCACAATCAAGAGAATTTATTGAACTGCCAATGGAAACCTCATGCCGCTTGTTTGTTAACAAGGGTTGGTCGGTAGAGAAATCTTTTGTTAGGGACTCTTTTATGGATGAAAGCAGCGTTGAAACGTTGTGACCACTTTTTACAGAAACCAAAAAATGTTTATTTGTTATATTTGAAGCAAGCTCCTCTTGGTTTTTTTTGTGAATTAGGTCTGACTTGTTAATTACAACAAGAAAAGGAGCAGAAAAGATAGGGTTTGAGAGAATCGAGTCAATGTTATTGGGAAGGCTGTCAACACTCCAAACCCAAAGAACAAGCGATGCTGATGCTAAATAATTTTTCGCAATATCTATTCCTGCCGACTCTATAGAATTTTTGGCCTTACGAATACCAGCGGTATCGACAAAAGAAACGGGAACACCACACAGATCATAGTGAACATCAACAGCGTCTGTTGTGGTTCCCGGCTTTCCAGAAACAATGACACGCTCTTCCTTTACAAGTGCGTTTAGCAAGGAGGATTTTCCTACGTTTGGATTGCCCGTTATAACTACCTGGGCTCCATCACGAAAAACGCGCCCCCCAGAAAAGGTGTTAAGCAGCGAAGACAGCGCACCCCTTAGCAAGACGAGTTTATTAGCCCACTCAACAGGACGAGCAAGTGAGGACTCATGATCAATAAAATCTAGCTCAACCTCCATCTGTCCAATTATAGAGACGAGCGTGTCTCGTAAAGATGTAATTTCATTCGACAATATACCCCCAAGAGCCGCAACCCCAATACGCTGAGACGCTTCTGTCTTTGCTCTAATTATATCAGCAATAGCTTCGGCCTGTGAAAGGTCTAGCTTTCCGTTAATAAAGGCTCTTTTAGTAAACTCTCCTGGGGGGGCAGGGACGGCCCCACATGCGATGGAAGCAGTTATAATACTTTTGGGCACAGACATACCACCGTGGCAAGAAATGTCTACAACATCTTCTCCAGTATAAGAGTTGGGGGCTTTATAATAAGTGACAACCACCTGATCCAAGGGTTGACCAGAAGAGTTATAAAGATAGGTGAGCAAGGTGTGTCCAGGCTTAAAAGAGGATGGGGATTTTTTGGAAAGCAACGAAGCGATATCAAGAGATTTGGACCCTGTTAGCCTGACAATAGCCAGTGCACTAATTCCGGGCGGTGTTGCCTGCGCAACAACAGTTGGGCCCCCCACATTTGAGGACATTGTTGGCATTAGTTCGATTTAACTGGGGGCGGAGAAGACGGGTGAACCATGTATTTCTGCTGAAGAATGGTTAGAACATTAAAGCAGGTATAATAGAGGTTTAGGCCCGCGGGAAAGCTATAAAATATTATTAAAAAGAATCCATTCATTATATACATGAAAGATTTTTGCTGCGATGGCGACTGAACAGACATTGTTTTTTGTTGATATATCATTGTGGCCCCCATTAGAATGGGCAAGACATTAAATGTGTCCCACCCAAGCAGGGGAATAGTAAATGGAAGGTTGAAAAGTTGGTCTGGTTGAGAAAGATCGGTAATCCACAAGACGAAGGGCGCACCCCGAAACACAATTGTAGAACGAAAAACGGTAAACAGAGCGATAAGAATGGGCATTTGTAGTAACATGGGCAAACACCCACCCAAAGGATTAACACCATGTTCTTTATATAGCTTCATTGTTTCTTGGTTGAGTTTTTGCGAGTCTCCTTTATATTTGTTTTTAAGATCGGCCACAAGGGGTTGAATGGCCTGCATTTCTTTTGTGGATTTATAACTTTTTCTTGTTAGTGGGTGCAACACAACCTTCACAAGTATTGAAAAAACAATAAGTAACACACCATAGTTGGGAATTATTTCGTATAAATTAGTAAGTATCCAAAGAATCCCCTTTCCGATGGGACGTATAGGGGCCCACCCTAAATTTATAGTTTGTTCTAGGTCAACACCCAAGTCCGCAATGAGGTCGTATTCTAGTGGACCAAGATAAAGGTCTAGCTCCGCGCGGCCACCACCAAACCCAAGCCGTGCACTATGTTGTGGTATACCGCCACCCTTTATTGATGATATAAGACCAGACGATGCTCGCTGTTTCCCAGCAATAAGTGCAGATATGAAGTATTTGGTTCTAGCTGCCGCCCAAAGGGTTTCTGAGTTCTTGCCAGCCTTCTCGCCATCGCCTCCGCTTATACTAAACAACTCCCCACCCTGCAGGAGATCCGCCTCAAAATAGTACGTGTCATCTTTTGTGTTTTCCTCGGTGACGGGGAGGCCGCCGGACCAAAGCAGATAAATCTTGGGCGCACCCGCCCTTGAAACCACATCAACACCAATGCGGTAAGAATCTGGGTAGAACGTGAGTGTCTTAGTTACACTCTCAACATCTGACCCCCCGCTCAAGCGAAACGTTAATGTTGTTGAGTCGCCGATTTCAACAACGTCATTGTCATAATAATCCCCCTCAAGCTTAAAGGCGGTCGTAAGCGTATCAAGATTATTGCCCGTGTCGACAACGAGCATTGGGTTGCCTGCATTTTGGCTTGAATCAATAAGGTTAACCTTGTCACCTTTCCAGTGGTCATAATTGTTCAGCTTATAAGATTGTAAGGTGCCACCGCCTTTTGATGATACAAGCGCTGAATAGAGGTTGGTTTCTATGGTAAGCACAACTTCCTGTATGGTGTCCTTAAGGGTTGTTGAGTGCGCCGGAGTACCCTCGTCGCTTGTTTGCTGTTTATCTGATTTATGTGGTTCAATATTATTGTCCCGCTCTAAGTTGGAGCTATCAACAGGCACTTTGTAGGCTTGATCTTCTGTTGGCGGTGTCCCGTCCGCAAGCCCAAGGAACTCATACCATTTGGGCATTAAGATTAGGATAAGAGCAATTAATAGAAACGCTAGAACTGTATTCTTATTCATGGAATCGCTATGCCGGGTCGTAACCGCCCCTTGACCAGGGGTGGCAACCCAATATCCGCTTTAGTGAAAGAATAGAGGCTTTGATGGGGGTGTGTTTGTTAAAAGCATCTATGGTGTATTGAGAGCAACTGGGTGTGTAGCGACAAGAAGGGGGAAACATCGGCGAAACAGCCACCCTATATAGCTTAACAACAAAAATGACGAATGACGAAACCATCCTTCTAAAGACTCCGGTGGGTGGGAGGGTGCCACAAAAAGACTTTTGTGTTGACTGTGGTTTGTACAATTAAGAATTAAGCGGAAAGGCGCTTGCGCCCTTTTTGTCTTCGCCGCTTGATTGTGTTTCGTCCTCCAGGAGAGGACATTCTAGCACGAAAACCATGCTTGTTTTTTCTTTTTCGGTTACTTGGTTGATATGTGCGCTTCATTGTTTTACTTCACTTTCGCGGCGAAGTTAGTCAATGTTTTGTGTTCTACCAACGAAATAGTCCACCCAAAATATTAGTATTATAATGCAGAAAATAGAACTAGGAATGTGTTGTTTCACGTCAATAAATTGTAAGACAAAGCAATTGTGGATAACTTGTGGATAATTTAGGAAAAAATGGATAGTTTAGAGCTTTTATGGCAACGCATCTCGGGTGATGTTCGCTCATCTGTAACCGAACAGACGTATGCAACATGGTTTGAGCCTATTCGTCCTATATCAATAACTGATTTTAATATTACCATTGAAGTTCCTAGTAAGTTCTACTATGAATGGATTAATAGCCACTATAAAAACATTATTTTGGCATCTATAAAAAAAGAAACAGGAAAAGATTTTCAGCTGAACTTTAATATTGCCGGAAAAAACAACGGGGAAGTTTCATTACAAAAGAAGCCAATTAACGGTGTTTCGCCAAGCGGAAAACCAAAAGACTATGATAGGAGCAGCAAACTTAACAGTAGGTACGTGTTCAATACATTTGTTGGGGGGCCAAACAACCAATTTGCCAGGGCAGCAGCCCTTTCAGTTGCAAAGTCACCCGGCCAAACATCATTCAACCCCCTATTGATATATGGTGGTGTAGGGCTAGGAAAAACACACCTTATGCAGGCAATTGGAAACAACGTGCTGTCTGAGCAAATAAATGCTAAAGTCAAATATACCACGAGTGAAAAATTTACAACCGACTTTGTTTCATCTATAAAGAACAACAAAACCTCGGAATTTTCTAGTCGTTACCGAGAATGTGACGTCTTGCTTGTGGACGACGCACAGTTTTTACAAAAAAAAGAACAAACGCAAGAGCAGTTTTTTCACACATTTAACGAGCTATACCAAAGGGGGAAGCAGATTGTTCTGACAACAGACAGACACCCAAGTGAATTATATGGACTTAAGGACAGGCTGGTCTCTCGCTTTCAGTCGGGACTGACTGTAGACATTCAAAAACCCAACCTAGAAACAAGAATAGCTATTTTACAGAGCAAAGCAGAACAGGACAGTTTGAACATCCCCAACGAAATAACAGAACTTATTGCCAAAAACATTAAAGACAATATCAGGGTTATGGAGGGGGCACTTGTTAAGTTGCTTGCGTATTCCTCTCTCTTTAATTCAGACATTAGCCTAGACCTGGCAAGAAAGGTGTTAAAAGAGACGTTGGGTGGCAATGAAATAAAAGCGCTTAATATAGAAGATATTATACGCGGTGTTAGCGGCGCAACAAATGTATCCGAAAACAAACTTATAAGCAGGGGGAGGACGATGGAGGTGGCCCAAGCCCGGCAGATCGCCATGTATCTGTGCCGGGAGTATGTAGGGACATCCTTGGGTGATATTGGACTACATTTTGGCGGGAGAGACCATTCTACTGTTATTCATGCATGTCGAAACGTTGAGAAAAAAATGGCGAACGACAGCACATTTAATATTAAAGTACAAAGCGTAAAATCTTCTATAGGTGCCTAATTAAGAATCTTCTTCTTGTTTGTAAGTCCCCCAACATTTATTAGATTATATACACGCCCTGTACACCATGTATTTAACCAAAAGACAAAAAGAGGTTTTTGATTTTGTTGGTAAATATCTTTCCCAAAACGGATATGCACCAACATTTGACGAAATTGCCAAAGAATTTGGCTTTAATTCCAAAGGGACGGTATATAAACATGTGAAGGCCTTGCGTGAAAAGGGACTTATTCAGCACCAGTGGAACAGAACCCGTTCAATTGAAATTATGGAAGGAGATAACAGCGCTTCTTCTGTTCCTGTATTGGGGGCTGTTGCTGCGGGCAAACCTATTGAGGCCGTAGTATTACCAGAATCTATCAACATTCCCCCAACCTTCATGGGGCGCGGCAAACATTTTATTTTGAAGGTATCTGGAGACTCAATGATAGAAGAACATATCGCCGACGGTGATTTTATTATTCTACTAGAGCGGAACAACGCCCAAAACGGTGAGACCGTTGTTGCCCTAATTGATGGCACAGAAGCGACAGTAAAAAAGTATTACAATAAGGATGGGAAAGTAGAACTCCAACCCGCAAACAATGAAGTAGAAACATTGGTTCTTGATCCCGAACGCATCCAAATTCAGGGGGTGGTTGTTGGGGTGATGAGAAAATATTAGGAGAAGCTTTGGTTGGGGTTGAAGATAGGGGTGAGCCGTTCGTGTTGGCCGATCATATGGACACAAAGAGAACGTGATGCGACTTTCAACGGAAACATCCCTCTTAATCGTAATTGACGTTCAGGAGAAAATTTTCGCCACCATGTATGAACAAAAGAGGGTAAAAGACAACATTATCAGGATGGTGGAGGGAGCAAAGACCCTGAAGATTCCGATTATATGGACAGAGCAATATTCCAAAGGACTGGGACCCACAATTCCAGAGCTGAGAGCTGCCTTAGGGGGCCATACGTGCTACGAGAAAATTACATTCAGCTGTGCTGATGACAATCAAATTCTAAAAGCAGTAGAAAAGGTAAACCCCAGGGACATACTCCTTTGCGGCATTGAGGCACACGTTTGTGTTTATCAAACAGCTGCCGACCTTATTGATAGGGGTAACAGGGTTCATCTGGTTTCGGACGCCGTAATGTCTAGACACAAATCGAACCACGAAATTGCACTTCAAAGGATGGAACAAATTGGTGTTAATATAACTTCGGTAGAGATGGCCCTATTTGAGTTCCAGGGAGCTGCAAAAGGAGAGACGTTCAAGCCAATCGCGGCCCTTATCAAATAGATTACCCATCAACCCAAAACCTTCTTTATGAGCCAGCCTTAATGTGTAAGTTTTGTGCCGTGCTTAATAAAGGATAAAACAAAAGAGGCGTAGAAATGAACAAAAAAACCACAGTATTATATTTTTTATTAATTTTGCAGACACTTTCTTTTTCTCTGCTTTCTGCGCAAGACAGTGCAGCAGTAGAAGTTGATAGCAATTTAATTGTTGAAGCCCCAGAAGACTCAATTGAGGCGGCAACCATTGAAAAAACCACAGAGTCGTCTAGAAAGTATAGCGGGCTGTTTACGATATACCAAGACACAATAAGCGGCAAAGCTCACATGGCCATTCAACACAGCCAGCTTGGCAAAGAGTTTATATATTTTACACACACAACTGAGGGGTTAGTAGATGCCGGCCATGTGCGTGGCGGATACGAAGGAAGTAGAATTATTACGTTTGAAAGGTATTTTAATCGATTAGAGATAGTAGTTCAAAATACAAGCTATTACTTTGACCCTGAAAACCCTTTAAGCAGAGCATCGGACGCCAACATTAGCCCAGCCATCTTGGCTTCACAGGAGATAGTTGTAGATGACACAACAACGAAAGAACTGCTTATCGAGATTGACGATGTTTTTTTGACAGAGGCACTGCACCAGGTTAAACCGTCGCCCAACCCAAACGCCAAACCCGGCAGCCGATTTAGTCTTGGTAGCCGAAATCAAAACAAGTCAAAATATATAGAGATTCGAAACTACCCACTTAACACAGATTTAGTGGTTGAGTATGTTTATGATAATCCGTCTCCTGTAAACCGCGGCAGCGGTGGCACCACCGATGCCCGATCAGTCCGAGTGCGGCTGCAGCACAGCCTTATTGAGTTGCCGAATAATAACTATAGACCCCGGAGAGACGATTATCGTGTAGGTTATTTTTTAACACAAATTACAGACATGACCTCCGCAAGCAACACACCATACTTGGATGTAATCCATCGTTGGCACTTGGAGAAAAAAGACCCTGATGCAGACATTAGCGAGCCCAAAGAACCCATAACGTTTTGGATAGAGAATACCACACCACTAGAATTCCGGGACGAGGTTAAAGAGGGGATTATAAGGTGGAACAAAGCTTTTGAGGCGGCCGGATTTAAAAACGCCATCCACGTGAAAACTCAACCAGACGACGCTGATTGGGATGCCGGAGACCTTCGATATAATGTTATACGGTGGACATCATCTCCCAGCCCCGCATTTGGTGGCTTAGGTCCCAGTTTTGTCAACCCGAGGACAGGCCAGATCCTTGGAGCCGACATCATGTTGGAGTGGATATATTTTACTTGGCGCGTGAAGTACGAAAAACTATATGATGCCAACACAGAACCCCTCCTAATAAATAACCAGCTTTGTTCATATGGAGACCTTCTCCACCAGCAAAATCTGTTTGGCCTAACGGCCCTAAAGGGCATTGAAGGCACCGCCAAGGCTCAAGGGCAGCTGATTGAAGAGGCCCTTATAAGCCTGGTGATGCATGAAGTAGGGCACACCCTGGGATTGGCTCACAACTTTCAGTCCAGCCAACTTCACTCTCCCGAGACAATCCACGATCGCACCATTACAGAAAGTGTAGGGGTCATTTCTTCCGTTATGGATTATGATCCGGTTAACCTGAACCCTGACCGCGAGAAACAAGGACAATTCTACACAACAAAAGCCGGGCCATACGATCTGTGGGCTATCGAATTTGGTTATTCCTCAACACCAGAAGACACCAAAGAAGAGGAAGCAAGATTGGGAGGGATTCTTTCAAGATCTACTGAGCCGGCACTTAGATTTGGAAATGACGCTGATGATATGAGGAGTCCAGGCAGGGGCATTGACCCTCGAATTATGGTGGGAGACCTGACAAACGATGCTATTAGTTACTCAGCCCAGCGTATGGGCCTTATTTTGAGCTTGATGGCAAACCTAAGGGATCAATATGAAGAAGAAGGAGAGACATACCATGCATTCAAGGACGCTTTCAATATTTTAGTTCGGGAATATAGAAACGCCGCAAAAGTGGTCTCTCGTTATGTTGGAGGGGTTTATATTGATCGATCTTTTGTGGGACAGAAGGGTGGCGGCACACCCCTGACACCTGTTAGCTACGAAGACCAAAAGCGTGCCATGTCAGTGTTAAAAGAGCATGTTTTCGCCCCTGAAACCCTACTCGCACCCAACGGGATTTATGACTACTTAAGATTTCAAAGAAGAGGGTGGAACTATAGAGGTGGAACAGAAGACCCGAAGTTGCACGAACAAATGCTTGGTGTACACAAAACCGTCCTTGACCACTTACTTCATTCGGTTGTTCTGGCCAGGATCGACGACTCAGCACTTTATGAAAATGAGTACTCACTTACAGAGTTCATGGCAGACATGACCGAAGCAGTATTTGCTGCTGATGTACGAGGCGACATAAACTCTTTTCGCCGCAATCTTCAGGTGGAGTATGTTGTGCGGTTGGCTGGGATTATCAATGGAGGAAACGGATCTTCTTATAATCATTTGGTGAAAGCAACTGCCTATCAAAATTTGCTGGACATTAAGAAAATGGCTGCTAGAAAAAGCGGAAACAAAACCACAATTGCCCACCGTGAATACGTGGTATATCTTATAGATAGTGCTCTGGACGAAGGGTAGGAGAGAACGATAGTGCAATGAAAGAAAATTTCGAACATATTCAAAATTCAGGTGGTGTCGAAGAGTATAAACTAAAGACCAACGATTTAACAGTATTATTAATGGAAGACCATTCTGCCCCCACAGCAACATTTATGGTCACTTACCATGTGGGGTCTAGAAATGAAGCAGTTGGACACACCGGGGCGACACACCTACTGGAACATTTAATGTTTAAAGGCTCTGCAAAGTATAACAAAGACAATGGAAATTCCATATGGAAGGTACTTCAGGATGTTGGCGCTCAAATAAACGCTACCACGTGGTTTGACAGGACTAATTACTTTGAATTGCTTCCAAAGGAACACTTGGGAAAAGCAGTAAGCATTGAAGCAGATAGAATGCGCGGAGCATTTATTAGAGATGAGGACCGTCAGCCGGAGATGACAGTTGTTCACAACGAGTATGAACGAGGAGAAAACGACCCATTCGAAGTACTAGATAAAAACATTTGGGCAACAGCCTATCAGGCTCACCCCTATCACCACCCTACAATTGGGTGGCGAGCGGACATTGAGAACATTTCAACCGACAGACTTAAAGAGTTTTACAATTCATTTTATTGGCCAAACAATGCTACAGCAACAGTAATCGGCGATTTTTCTGTTAATGAAACATTAAGCCTTATTTGGAAATATTTTGGTCAGATTCCGCGATCACCCCATAAGATTCCTATCATGTATACTGAAGAACCACCACAGGAAGGACTAAGGAGGGTGGAGGTTAAGCGCATTGGAGAAGCACCTATTATAGGAGTGGCCCACAAATCTCCCGAAGGCAAAAGCCAAGACACGTACCCCCTCCACATTCTTGGCAGCATACTCGGATCGGGGAAAACCTCTCGTTTTTACCGCAACATCATTGATAGGGGTCTAGCCATGGATGTGAGTGTGTGGGATCACCCCTTCCACGACAACGGACTTTTTGTTACCTACGCTTTTTTGACCCCCGAGACCCAACCGGAAAA
>Ga0208409_1001102_pt1 | contig 11380 bp, 4 predicted proteins | sample ETNtaG_29_FD_185784 | JGI IMG/M metagenome (GOLD analysis project Ga0208409, IMG submission 185784) | Marine microbial and viral communities from oxygen minimum zone, Eastern Pacific Ocean - ETNP201406SV201 (SPAdes) (version 2) | ecosystem: Environmental > Aquatic > Marine > Oceanic ...
AAAATGGCGCCGGGAGAAAAGAATAATCCTACAGTAGGAAATCGTCTTTTTGTGGTTCAACGGGTGATTGAATATTCCACATATGGGCCCACAGCCACTGCTGTTGAAAATTTAGCCTTGGCAAAAAAGGGATTGGACAACATCTATAGCCAGTTGAATCAAAATAAAATGGATTTAGATGCCCTAAGCCGTCGATTGACAAAAGCGGGTGCTCCATGGGTAGAAGGAGATCAAATCCCAAAAAAATAATCAAGATTTTATTCGATTAATTAATAATGATTTGACCTAAGTCACAGATTATTAAATATATATTATATATATTATTGCTCTATTAGACTGCAAAATGATATATTCTAGGTGGACAACGTACGTATTCTGGTAAAGAGTGCATCACCCTGAGTGCGTCCTAAAATGGATAACCATTAATTATGGATTTAGATATGAAGCATAAAACACAAACATTATTCCCCATTTCACTCATGCTTGGCCTATTCTTAATATTCACCCCTTTTTCTATCATTACCGCTCAGGAAGAAGATGATGGGGTAGAAGAAATCTTCTGGGGAGACGAGGAAGAGGATGCAGAGTTGGATGAAGAATTTGATTTTTCGGAAGATGAAGAACTCGGCGAAGAGGACTTAGAAGGATTTGAATTCGAGGATGACGCAGGATTTGACGATGAATTTTCGGAGGAGGATGAATTTGCCGAAGATGAGGGCGATGACAGTTTTGATGAAGAATTTTCCGATGAGCCTGAAGAATCCGTGACGGAAGCGGCCAGTCGTCTGGGTTACACACTCAATATTATTGGATCTTCTCCAGGATTTGTGAACCATCAGTTAAGCACCTATAACTCTGGTATGGATTTTCGCGCCACATTTGAATTCCCCATGCTTCTCCAAATGGGACCTATTCGTTTTCGACTGGGGGCAGAAGTAGGTACTTTTAAATTCACCAATTATAAACCCATTGGCGGCACATACTCCGGCGTTCATGTTACAGGCATATTATCATTTCCTGCCGGGCCGGGGCAGGTTAGGCTTGGCGGAGGGATGGTGGGGAAAGGCTTCGGTATCATTGCGGAAAATTCTTATGGATTTGGTGTAGGTGATGCTTTGGATATTCGAATCGGACTTCGGTCCACTACTGCTTTTAATGTAACAGATGATAAGAATAACAAACTCGGCACTGTTAGTTGGCTGGATGGAATCCTGGTGCTTGGGGTGAGTTTATAGCTTACAAACCATAATTAATATTTTTCATTTGAAATACAAAACCCTAAACAAGCTTTTTCTTAAGGCATCTTTGTTTGTTTCATTGATCGTAGCGGGTGAAGATGAGTCAATATCAGAAACGGCTTACGTAATTACAACGGGTACTTCTGCCAACTTAGTTGCAGGGTATTTTAACTATTACGCATCTTACTATAGGATTTACTTTACACCTGACGCAAATTTTACACAACTTTCTGTTTATGTTGCAAAAACTGCCTCTGGTGCAGATATCGGTGGATGCACAAGTACTCAATTTGATGACATTGCAACCATTGGAGGAGTTGATGGCGGCGGCGGCGGCGGTACAATTTGGGCGCCTGATGGTGGAGGGAATATTACTCAGGCAGAACATTATATTGATGTTTCTTACTCAAGTATATTAACAGCAATAGGAGGGTCTTGGGCTGATGCCGAGGGTTCAAGGCTATATATAGCCATAAAGCTTGGGACCGGCGACAATTGGGCTTGTGCTAGGGTACAAACTGATAATGGGATTACACTAGATAATGGCCAAACTGATGGCACCTATTATTATCACGTTATAGATAGAACATTCCCAACGATTGCAGATGAAGTTTATGATGAAAACGATAAAGAGTTAAACGATGGTACAAGTACTACTGCTTTGGATAACTATACAAATTCAAATATAATAAAAATTACAATAGGATCAGAGGCGATTTCAACTGGGGGAATCACCTATACGCAAGAAAGTGGGTCGGGGACGACTCAGACAGACAGCGATGCCTTGGATGGTGCAACTGCAAGTAGTACAGTTACAACAACATTTGACGGGCTGGTTGATGGTACTCGTTATGATATCGCAATAACATTTAATGATGCAGCAGGAAATTCAGTAACAGAAAATCGTAATAACATTACTTATGATACGACCGCACCAACCGTTGATGGTGTAGTTAGTCAAATGTCCAATGGTTCCATGTATGCAGAAGGCACAACAGTAGAATTTTATGTTGATTTCTCAGAAAGAATAGACTTTAGTGGAGCGCCTAAACTGACACTTCTATCTAATGACGATGAAACAACTATTGTGACAAGTAATAGTTATTCAGATGGTAGTCAGTATGCATTTTTCGATTGGTCTGTTCCTGACGGTGCTTATTCGGTCTATTTAGACTACCAGAATACAACCGCCTTAAGTGCGGCGACCGGAGGGTATATTCGAGATTTTGCCGGAAATACGGCGACCTTAACATTGGCTACTCCGCCGGAATGGGGCAGCCAAGGAACAAATGCATCATTAAGCCAGAGTGCCACGGGTGGATATTTTGGGGTAGATGGCGATGACCCGGCAGCATTCGGCGTAGGGGCAGTCGTGACGACTGGTCAAAATGTGACTGCAAATTATTGGAATGGAGCAAATACCGGTTTAAGTGTAACGATACCCATCGCAAATGACAATAGTCTCACAGGCGGGACCGTACAATTGCGCGCAGAAGCAGACGGTGATTATGAGAACTTGGGTGGCTCATATACGATTGAAAACACTGATGTGAACACCGATCTTACAATGACTGCATCTGGGTCGGGTTCGGGCAATACTGACGTTACAGAACTCACTGGGTTTACAAATACAGACGTCCTTCACTTTAAAGCCATAATTACCGACAAATCAGGTAATGCGACTACCGGGACAGCTAGTGCTACAACATTAACCGTTGATACGACTGCATCGACGGTGTCCAGCGTAACATCTACAAATGGGGATTATAAATTAGCTGAATCGGTTGATATCGTTGTGAATTTTAATGAGAATGTATTAATAAGTGGTACGCCGCAACTCACTTTAAATACGGATAATACACCAGGTACTGCCAATGCAGCTGTGGATAAATCTGGACTTTCTGGCGGTGCGGTAACTTTTGAATATACGGTAGGTGCCACCCATTACTCTGCCGATTTGGATTACGAAAGTACAACGGCATTAACTGCGGGTACTTATATCAGGGATACAGCAGGGAATGATGCTACGCTGACCTTACCTGCAGTGGGTACAATGGCCACCGCTTATGAGGTTAATATTGATGGCGTTTCACCTTCTGCATTTCCAACCGGTACTGTGGTTACGGTGGGTGCCCCTGTAGTTTCCGGTTATCTTAACGAGGATAATACTGGAATAAATGTAACCGTCCCAATTGCAGATGATGCTTCCCTTGAAAATGGGAAGTTGTATATCCAGGCTAAAATTGGTGCAAATAACTACGCAAATGTTTCTTCTGCATATACCATTGCATCCGGAGATTTAAATTCAAATAAGACCATTACCGCAGCTGAGAGTGATGTCGATGGTATAACCAGTTTTGCTGAGGGTGCAACTATAAGCTTTACCGGTCTGTTGGAAGATTACGGCGACGGTGCCGGCGGCACGGGTAACCAGACGACAGGTACAGCCTCATCAACAACATTAATCGTAGATCAAACTGACCCAAGCGCATTTTCAACGGGTGCAGTTACAACAGTTACAGAACCGGTTGTATCCGGATATTGGAATTCACATAACACTGGTATTACTGTCGTCGTACCCATTGAAGATGAATCAACGCTTGAAGACGGATGGGTCCAGATCATTGGAAAAACCGCCAGTAGTTCTTATGAGGATGTTGGTGATTCAGTTCAAATCGCCAGTGGTGACTTGGGGAGTGAGAGTGGGATAACTGTTTCTATAACAGCAGCTCAATTTGAGGCTATCAATACCAGTCTTTCTGATGGAGATGTTGTTACGTTAAATGCACGGATTGACGATGTTGCGGGGAATGCGACTACAGGAACGGCTAGCGGTACGACAATTACTGTCGATCAAACACCGCAAACGGTGAGCTATGTATCCTCAGACACTACCGATACAAATCCTTTTAAAATCGGTGACCTTGTGCCCATAACTGTAAAATTTAACGGGACTGTAAATATCGTAATAACTGGTGGTACTCCTTATTTAGCTCTTGATACAGATGAGTCTCCCGGCACTGCAACATCCACAGCGCCTTATAGTTCAGGAACGGGGTCAACTGATATCATATTTAGATATACTGTTGCAGCGAATGAATACAGTGCTGAGTTGAATTATATTAATACCAGTTCTCTTGCGCTGAATAGCGGAACGATTCGAGACGTGGCCGGGAATAATGCTACACTGACATTGCCAGGAATCGCTGAAGACACCGCGCTTAAGCAGAAAAAAGACTTATGGATTGACGGTGTTGTACCGGGTGCCAATACGGTTGATTCGGTTGTGACAACTGGCGGTACCGTTATGGCCACATACTGGAATGAGGATAATACCGGAGCAACCGTTAAAGTGCTATTAAGTACATCTGATGCCAGTTTGGAAGGGGGGACGATCCAACTAACCGCAGAAGCGAACGACACCTATGAAAATATAGGGTCCTCAAATTCAATCCTCGCTGGTGATGTAACGGCTGGTTATAAAAAAATAAGTGTAACAGCGGCAAATATCGAAGGATTAAGCGGATATAGTGACCAGTATCCCAATCCGGATGTGATCAGCTTTAAAGCAGTTGTAACAGATAAAGCGGGAAATAGTACCACCCACAGCGAAAGCGCAACTACCTTAACAGTTGATGAAACTGATCCCACTGCCTTCACAGTCGATAGCGTTATTACAATAACAGTGTCAGGAGAAGTGGTAGACGGTTACTGGAATGGAGATAATACAGGTGTAAAGGTCAAAATGCCGATTGCGAATGATGGTACATTAGAAAATGGCCGCATCATGATTGAAGCGGAAGCTGATGGATCTTATGAATACATCGGTAGTGGATCCTTATACAATAACGCATCTTATGTTCAATCAGATCATGCAGACTTTTATATAGATTGGACAACCATCGCTTCATCGGATATTAATGGGTACAAGTATGTAACCATCAATGGGGCGTCCACATCTGCAGCGATACGAGAATTGGAAGAGCTCACCGGTTTTTCAGACGGTGACGAAGCAGTGTTCCGGGCCATAATTATGGACGCAGCCGGGAACCAGACCACCGGTTCAGCTTCCAGTCTAACTTTGACCGTCGATCAAACAGACCCGAACACACCAACAATTGCATTAAAATCCTCTTCAGATACAGGGATCAATGATGGGGACAAATTAACCAAAGACGATACGCCTACATTTACATTAACTAATTTGTCCAATACGGATTCTGTTTACCTGAAAGTGGCCTCAGACGCCACTACTTTAGCTGCGCGAACTTCTATAGTTGTTAGAGATGTGACTACATCAACGACGAAAGACTTGACACCTTCAAGTTATGCCAACGGTACCTATCTTGTCACGGCAGTGGCAAAAGATGTAGCAGGCAACTGGGGTTCCGATGGAACCAATACATTTGTGAGGATTGACACTATTCCACCGGATATTCCCAATACGCCTGATATGTTAACAGTCGATGATACCGGTTTTAAAGATGATGATAATATAACGAATAAACAGCAGCCACATTTTATATTTACAGGTTTATCATCAACAATTGACTCATTGCGGCTTGTTATTGATGCAGGGGCATCTGTAGGGCGTGATTCGATTATGTCTCAGGTCACCACAGATACGTTCAGGGTGAGTACTGCTTTAGCCAGTGGGTATCATACAGCCGGTGTTATTGCCATCGATTCTGCCGGAAATGTTCAGGATACCAGCGCAGTATTGGCATTTGTTATTGATAATGTTGCACCGTCCATCCCCACAGCGCCTGACATGACCGCCGCAACAGATTTTGGCCAAAGTACTACAGATAATGTAACCAAAGCACAAAAACCCAATTTTGATATAACCAATATTGAATTGGGTTCGTTTATTAATCTATATCATGTAAATGCAACACCAGACACAACACTGGCAGTATTTGATACCGTAGATACCGGTGTAACGACAATAACATTGGCACCATTAATAAATATGGCTGACGCCACATATAAAGTATATGCAACCAGTGAAGATACAGCAGGTAATAAATCTGAAAGTGACGATCTGTCAAATGTGATTATCGATGCAACAGTGCCAACAATTTCATCTCATTATTATAATTCGACTCTTCAAACCGTTTACAATACCTATACAAATAAGTTTAAGACAGATTCTGTGAAATTTGGTAAAGGAAATGACGAAGTTGATTTTATTGCAAAAATGAGTGAACCTGCCGGTACAAGCCCAGAACCTACACTTGATGTAACCTATGGCTCGAATTCTACGGATTCTTTTACCGCTTTAGCCAAAACAAGTAAAGCCGATGACGATTCTACATGGGCATGGGAAGTCACCCTTCCCACCAGTACGACAAATGATGGGGTAGCAAAAGTTAATTTTACCGCATATGATATAGCCGGAAATCTGGCCACCGTATTTACTGATACTCAAGTGTTTACCATAGACAATACACCCCCTACAGCATTCACAACCGGGTTAGCCACAGTCCATGGCGACACCAATGTATCCATGACTGTAGAATCAAAAATAGGTTGGTTTATCAATAGCACAACGGATAGTATTAAAGTATTGGTTGATATTGATGCCACAGACAATTCTCTGGTTGGCGGCGGTTATGTAGATATTCAAGCGCGTGTTAGGAATAAAATGGTTGCTACCTGGGCAAGTTTATCTTCTAATTATTCAACAAATCCATTTTCTCCAAAGGACTCGACGGAAGCACTGGGAACAGCGAAACCGTTCTATCGTAAAAAAACAGATATCAACTCAGCATTAACGGGTAGTGGGTTGGTTCAAGGTGATACGATTGATGTGAGAGCATTGATATACGATAGGGCGCTTAACGGCACAACAGGTACGGAAAGTGAATCATTCTTTGTTTTAGATACATTGCCACCTACGATTGGCCTTTTTATAACGGATTCACTGTTTGCCCACGGATCTACAACAACGCGATTAAGGGTGAATCAAGATACGACTTGGACGAATGATACTATTAGTTTTGCAGTGGAAAGTTGGGTTGATCCGGGTAGTGCAACAAAAATTCCTTCCGGGATTGATCGTTTTGAATATGCTCTATACCAAAGTGCAACCGATGCAAACGCAAATTACACACTATTCAGAAATTTTCGCAATCAAACGGCCAAGCTGGATTCTGTATTTATAGACACCTTTGCATTAACGCATAATCGTAATTATTTGGTTCGTCTTCGTGGTGTTGATGTTGCAGGAAATACGTCTTCTACGGTAAATGATTCCTCTAAATCTGATTATACATTGCGTTATAACGCCAGACCCGCTATAGATACAATTCCAGACGTTATAGCTCAAGAAGATGTGTTGTGGGAGCAATTACTCACGGTAAACGATAAAGATTTACTCACATTAAGATCTGATGTATTTACTTATGCATTAACCACAATGAAATTAGATACGACAGCCTCGCCCATTGATTCCACTGTAGTTACAGGATTGACTGCAGATGTGTCCACAAGTGGAAAAGTGACATTTACACCCACAAAATTGGATACGGCTGATTATGTGTTTCGTGTCATCGTTACGGACAATTGGGCACTATTAGACACCGTAGATATTGATATAAAAGCTGAAGCTGTCAATGATCCGCCCATCATTAATTTATCATCCATTACAAAACTGAGTTTTTTAGAGGGCGCAAATTCTGACTCCATAAATTTAACTCGATATAGTTATGATGAGGATAATGACACAACCGATCTCAAATATACATTTAGAATTGCATCAACACTTCCAGCTAAGGGGGGATTTCCCACAGCCAAATTTGGCTTTTTATCCGATTTTAGCCAAGAGTATAAGAATTCATTTATTACCAAATTGGTAGATGAATTTCCTGCGTCAACGATTATACAAAAAAATAATGCATTTGTTATTTATTCGGCGAGTGTGGATCAATTTATTGATCCACTAAAAGTCGATTCTCTGGCCATCGGAGATTCTGTATTTTCATGGATTACGCCAACAGATACAGCTTCCGCCGACACGAATTATTATACATCTTCAGATATGCTGGTTGAATTTACGGTAACGGATCCAGATGGTTTGACCGGGAAAGATACCGTTACATTCTTTATTAATCCTATTAACGATCCACCTGTGTGGTCTGGTGTCCCTGATACTACAATTTTAGAGAATGATTCGTTATATTTTGATTTTGCCAATTATTTAACTGACGTGGATGATTCTACGTTAACTATTTCTATTTTGCCTCTGAAATTCGGTGATAATATTTCTATAGTACCGACTAAGACATTTGAGACAAAAGCCTCAGGGATCGAGTATTCTAGCAATGCTCATATTGATACCGTTAAGTTTAAACCCGATACGCTTTGGTTTGGACCTTCCGGTCCCTGGGTCACCAACAAAACTGATTCTACACTCATTCAAATTACGGCCGCTGATGGCGACACATCTGCAATAGATACGTTTGTCGTTAAAGTCCAGCGTGTACCGCGTCCTGAGATCCGCATGTACGTTGTCCAAAACAATGCGTTCACCAATTATTATGAGATTTTTCTCATTGATTCGGTGAGTAAAACAAAGGACCTTACACTTAAAGTACAGTCTAAAGCTGTGACACTGGATACAGCGGCCGCATTTACTTATGTGGGACACTACAATTTCAAGACCAAGGGAACATATACATTTGAAGTTGCGGCAAATGGTGTCGTGGGAGATACCGTTATTACCCAAAATTTGGGTCTTGCTTTAGCCAAAATGTATGGCACATGGTCTGGCAAAAGCGCCGATGGTCAATTTAATGTAATTGGGAGAAATGGCGCTGTAGATTTTGATCAGTCAATTATGATATTGGATTCTACACTGTTTGAACCCTATTTCAATGACCGGGCATCTTATTTATTAGGGAATGAAGCATTTAGGTTTAAAAAATCTGTGGAAATCTCGATGCCGGGACAAGACGAAGAAATGGCCCTTTATCAGCGAACCACAGGTACAGGCTGGGTTGAGTTACCCTCTCTTACGCAGGGGAACAGAGTGATGGCTTATACGGAAAAGATGGGGTATTTCCGAATGGGACCCAAAACTTTGATTGTGCCAGGACAAACGGCGTTACAACAAAATTACCCAAATCCTTTTAATCCAGTAACGACCATAGAATATGATTTAGGCTTTATCGATGGTCCTTATCAAAAAGTAACATTAACTGTTTATGATATTTTGGGCAGAAATGTAAAAACATTGGTCAATACGCAACAGGGAATTGGGCGATACCGATTAAAGTGGAATGGTAAAGATCAAAATGGGGTGCCGGTTTCTTCCGGTATATATTTTGTTCATTTACTCACCAATATGGGCCGAAGCCAAACTAAAAAAGTGATGTTAATGCGATGATGGGACGGATGTCAAAAACAACAGTCTTGTTTATCCTATCGTTGGGTTTAATTACTGTAGATGCATGTCGGAAAAAATACTATGCAACTGCAGAAGATATGGCAGAATACGGATGGGTATTATTTGAAACACAAGAATATTTAGCTAGTAATGCTTGGTTTTTAGATGCGATTAACGAAGATAAAGATTGGAAAGATGGATATAATGGCTTGGGCTGGACCTATGCAAAATTAATGGTATTGGATAGTAGTATTGCCCATTTTACAACTGGATTAGAGAAAACGCAGAATCAATGGAACCCGATTGATGTTCAATCAGAAATATTGGCTGGCCTGACATTTGCGAATCACGCTTTAGGAAAAGACGCCAAAACGATCCAATATGGGACGGCATTTTTGGATTCAACCGTTAAGCCCCTTACACTGGGGTGGACTTTTACACACGATTCTCTCCTTAATTATTTAGATGTTAGAATCACGATGGCTGCTTCGTATTACGCTTTGGGAAAATTTGATTCTACAATTTTACAAGTCACGGTTATCTTGGATTCGTTGAATTCCAGTGAACTTGTCATCACAGATACGACCCTTGCCGGTCGTAAAGAAATGGCGAAACAAATCATGACACTCCAAGATTATCTCCTTTCCAAATAATTTCACTTGAGAAAAGATAATGAATACTGGATGCTTCAGGCACTCCATGAAGCGGAAAAAGCCTATGAAGCGGATGAAGTGCCCGTTGGTGCGGTCGTGGTATACGAAGACCGTATTATTGGGCGTGGATATAATCAACGTGAGCAACTAAACGATCCAACGGCTCATGCAGAAATTATCGCCATAACGGCAGCTGCGAATACATTAGAAGATTGGCGGCTCAATAATTGTACCCTTTTTGTCACCAAAGAACCATGCCCCATGTGTGCGGGTGCAATTGTAAATGCCAGGCTAAAAATGGTTATATTTGGTTGCTACGATGAAGAAGCTGGGTGCTGTGGCTCCTTATACCAGCTTTGTGGCGATCCTCGTTTCAAAACAAAAGTATCCGTAAAAGGTGGTGTTTTAGAAAAACAATCAATTTCCCTTATTCGGGACTTTTTCAAAGTGCAAAGAAGTACTTAATTTCCGAACTGATTTTTTGGAGAGATGGCAGAGTCTGGCTGAATGCGCCGCACTCGAAATGCGGTATATCCTTTGGGTATCGGGGGTTCAAATCCCTCTCTCTCCGCAAAATACAAATGAGAAATGAATAAATTATAATTATGTGCTATATCAATTGATTAGACTCGTAATTTTTAGGAGTATACATCTTAATCTACTCTAAGATAATTCTAAATTCACTATTGTGATGGTCTCTGCTGAAGGCTAATTTTTCTGTCAGCCAATGAAGCTCAAATATCTATTCATCCTATCAATTTTAACTGCATATCTTTTTGCCGATGATCATACCATATCGGTCCTGGATTTTACCGGGGAAGGGGTTGCCGATACAGAACTACAATCGTTAAGTGAACTTTTCCGGGTGGAACTCCTTAAGCAGGATACACTCCGGGTGATGGATTATGGGGATATGAACCAGGTATTGTCCATAGCCGGGTATGATGATCCCAAATGTTCCACCATTGAATGTGCGGTTATTAGTTCCATGTTGTTGGACACCGAATGGATGGCCACCATCCATATTGCAAAAATTGGTGATATTTTTATGACGGAAGGTCGCTTGTATGAATCCGAAACTGGGCGAGTTATTAATGTAG
>Ga0208409_1001105_pt1 | contig 11371 bp, 9 predicted proteins | sample ETNtaG_29_FD_185784 | JGI IMG/M metagenome (GOLD analysis project Ga0208409, IMG submission 185784) | Marine microbial and viral communities from oxygen minimum zone, Eastern Pacific Ocean - ETNP201406SV201 (SPAdes) (version 2) | ecosystem: Environmental > Aquatic > Marine > Oceanic ...
GGGACTCTGTTCCTGGCCACGCAGGTTGTAGCGCAGACTTCCAAGACCTTCCTGCTGGCAGCCGTTTTCAATTACCCCAGCCCAAGCGTCGAGGTGGCCGGTAAGGGCATTGACGTAGATAATCGTTGGCCTGCCTTCAGCAGGTGGCTGGTATTCGTACCGTAGGCCGTCATCTGGACCGAGTGCTAGTAGCGACATTATAGAAGTACCTTATAATTCATAATTTGTAGTTTAATACAAATTTAATAATTAATAGTTCTTAATTAAATTTATAGACTCAACAGAACACTAGTTTCCTGTTGATAAAGATTAGATAAATATGCGAAGAATGGTTAGTAATTTGAATAAAGGTCGGGGAGCTAAATTAAGGATCAAGACATCTCCAGATGTCTTTTTTTTAACTCATTTTAATTCTACGGATATTGTTACTGGTATTGAATATAGTCAGATTGGATAGTATTACTTCATACTTTTTAGTAGAGTGTAAAGAAATAAAATCGTTCTATAAGTGGCTTACAGGCAATAAAAAAACGGTCAAATAAGACCGTTTAATACAAATTTAGTGGTGCGGAAGGAGAGACTCGAACTCTCACGTCTTGCGACACTGGAACCTAAATCCAGCGTGTCTACCAATTCCACCACTCCCGCGAAAGATTTGAATTATACCCAAATAAAATGATTTTTTGACCAATAAGAAATAGAAATTTATCTATTCTCCATACCAGCCCAGTTTTTCCCGAAGACTAACAACCTCTCCAACAATCAATAATGTTGGAGCATGAATCTCTTTATCATTAATCAAGTCTGGAAATCCTGATAATGTTGTCGTGTAAACCTTTTGTTCTGGAGTTGTACCTCTTTCAATTAACGCAACAGGCATATCTATACGCATGCCATGATTAATCAATTGTTGGCATACATGATTTGCACTAGTTAGCGCCATGTAGAAAACGACTGTTTGCTGTTCAATAACAAATTCCTCCCATGGAAGATTATCTGAGCCATCCTTTAGATGGGCAGTGACAAATCTGCATGACTGCGAATAATCTCTATGTGTCAAAGGTATTCCAGCATAGGCGGAACAACCTGACGCTGCGGTAATACCAGGAACAACCTGAAATGAAATACCATTATCGGATAAAGTTTCAATCTCCTCTCCGCCTCTTCCAAAAATAAAAGGATCTCCACCTTTTAGACGACAAACTCTTTGACCAGAGTTAACTAAATCGACCATAAGCTTGTTTATTTCAACTTGATGGGAAGACTCTCCGCCCTTTTTCCCAACATATACCATTTCAGCATCACGCCTAACAAGCTCCAATACACCTTTGGATACAAGTCGATCGTATAAAACCACATCAGCCTGTTGCATTAATCTTAAAGCTTTAAAGGTGAGCAGATCAGGATCGCCTGGCCCAGCTCCCACTAGATATACTTCACCTAATCCCTCATCTTTCGTCTCAACAAGGCGCTTCTCGAGCTCTTTTTTTGCCTCTTGAGAGCGACCAGAAAAAACTTTTTCCGCAATGACGCCTGAAAAAGCCCCTTCCCAAAACTTTCTCCTTTCTTTTATATTGTTAAATCTTCGTTTTACTTTCTCTCTGTATTGTCCTGCTATTTCAGCTAGTTCTCCATAAGCGCTAGGAATAATTGTTTCCAATTTAGCACGAATGATGCGAGCTAGTACAGGCGCTCTGCCGGCTGAAGAGATTGCAATTACTACCGGTGAACGGTCTACAATGGAGGGCATAATAAAACTCGATAAATCCGGTGAATCGACTACGTTAACAGGTATTCCAGATTCATGAGCTACCTTGGAAACCAAGGTATTTAATGATTCGTCATTCGTTGCGGAGATAATAGCAGAGTAATTTCGAATATCCCCGGGCTCAAAATGTTTGGCAACTAAATCTATATCATTTGTCTTAGATAAAGCTATTAAATCATCACAAAAATTCATTGCAATACACTCTATCTTTGTTTGCGCCTTTAACAACAAATTTATCTTTCTTAGGGCAACACTACCCCCTCCAACAACTAGGCATTTTTTATTACGTAAGTTGATAAAAATAGGTAGGTATTCCATAAACTAATTTGCTAATTATCTTATTATAATGTTTTCAAATATAACAATGAGTTAAGAGTAGTTTCAGCGGTAATAGTGCTTATTAATCAAAACTATAGATTGATTATAAGGGCAATTAAAGGTTAAGAGTTTTCTTTACAAAGGGAATAGTAATGCCTTGTTTACTTTGTAATGAAGCCCGATCTAAAAGGTTTATAGAGCTTATTAAGATATTCAAATTTCGAGAATAATGCTTGAACAAGTATTCATAAACCTTGGTCTCTATAGTTAGATTTCTTTCATTCATTTGATTCTTTAAAACCTCCTTAGTTAAATCATCATTAAGTTCCTCTAGCTCAAAAACGGTTGCTAAACCAAGGCGAGTTTTCAAATCCTTCATAATACTTAAACTACTCGGGGCTGTTGGACCACTAACTATAATTGAGATCTCCGACAGCTTGGCTCTATTGTATAGATCAAAAAAAAGGTGTTGTTGTTGGCTATCGATTTGATTAATGTTGTCAATGCCAATCCAATCCAGCTGATCAATATAGTCAATGACATGCTCAGGCATAGGCTCGTTACAGTCTATATACATACCGTTCTTTTTTTTTGCAAGCGCCCTTGATATAGCGCCTTGCAAGAGATGTGTTTTGCCCTTACCTGTCTCACCATATACATAAATTTCAGCTGAATGATCTTGAAAGTATAGTTGATTTATAAAGTCAAGTATTTGTTGGTTTCCAACCAGATTTTCTAGCAACATCTTGGAGTCAAGTGTGATAGGCAGACCTAATTGATTCACTTATTTCTCTCTTGAAGGATAAATCGTCTAATCCATAACCAAGTATAGTCAGCGCCACTTAATGCAGTTGTAGTAGCGACAACAATAAATGCCATATCAAGCCATATTTTTAGTTCTATATAAAACTGAGCTAAAATCAAATATACTACTAACAATATTTGCAGAACCGTATTAAATTTACTAATCAAAGATGGCTCTAAGAGGTCGCTTTCACTAGTCATTTCTCCTAGAAAATAACCTACAGCAGCTGCAACTATCATTAAGTCACGTGCAAAAATAATTAACAACACCCACAGAGGCAACAAACCAACCCAGTAAAGGCTTATAAAAGTACAGGTTAATAAAATTTTATCGGCGGTTGGATCAAGTATTGAACCAAGTCTGGACTGTAGCGAATAGTGTTTTGCAATCCAACCATCCAAAGCATCGGTAATTCCGGCCAATATAAAAAGCAACAATACTAAAAAATATTGTTCTTTTAATACTGCTATAACAATCGGAACTGTTAAAATGATTCGAAATATCGAAAGTGTATTGGGTAGCATTGCAAAGCTCATAAATGTGCCTGCCTCTAATCATTAATCTATAGACATTAATTATACGGAAAAACCAAGATGTCATCTTTGACTTACAAAGACTCAGGAGTAGACATAACTAAGGGGAACAACCTCATAGAAAAAATAAAACCTATTGCAAAGGCCACCTCACGTCCAGGTGTTTTAGAAGGATTAGGCGGATTTGGAGGTATGTTTGAAATACCTCTAAATAAATATCAAAACCCAGTTTTAATTTCAGGCACAGACGGAGTTGGCACAAAACTTAAGGTTGCAGAGACACTAAACCAGCACAACACTATTGGAATTGATTTGGTTGCGATGTGCGTTAATGACCTTATTGTTCAAGGCGCAGAGCCCCTGTTTTTTTTAGATTACTACGCAACAGGCTCATTAAACCCTGATATTGCAACCTCGGTTATATCTGGAATAGGTAAAGGTTGTATCGAATCTGGCTGTGCTCTTATCGGCGGGGAGACTGCAGAAATGCCTGACATGTATAAAGGTGAAGAGTACGATTTGGCTGGTTTTTGTGTAGGAATAGTAGAAAAAGATAAAATCATCGATGGATCTAAAGTTTCACTGGGGGATCATATTGTGGCTCTTGGCTCATCAGGACCTCACTCCAATGGCTACTCTTTGATAAGAAAAGTGCTTGAAAAGACAACAGCTAGACCAGACCAGCTCAAAGCACTAATAGAGCCAACTAAAATCTATGTTAATTCAATCCTTTCACTAATTAACAGTCTGCCAGTTAATGCTATATCACATATCACGGGTGGCGGGTTATTGGAAAACATACCAAGAGCTCTTCCTAATAATCTTGCAGCAAAATTGGATGCTAGTTCATGGACAATGCCAGACATTTTTAAGTGGCTTCAAACTGAAGGCAATATTGATTTAAAAGAAATGTATCGTGTCCTTAACTGTGGCGTCGGAATGGTCGTTGTTTCACCAAAGAACTCAAGTCAAGCGGTAATTGATTGCCTGAAAGATTCTGGTGAAAATGCGTGGCTAGTTGGTGAAATAGTTAATTCAACTGGCAATCAAGTAATTATCTAATCCAATGAACGGTGTAGTCCTGATTTCTGGTAGTGGTTCAAACTTGCAGTCAATCATAGACAACTCATCAGAGATTGACTTAAATATAAACTGTGTAATTAGTAGCAACTCAGAAGCCTACGGACTGAAGAGAGCAGAAAAGGCTGGCATACCTATTGCTATTATTGATCATAAATTATTCGATTCTAGACTTACAGCTGATAAAGAAATTATGAAAGTAATAGATGGCTCCAAAGCAGAAGTGATAATATTGGCTGGCTATATGAGAATTCTTTCTGCAGGAATTATTGATAATTATCTCGGGAAAATTCTTAACATACACCCTTCGCTATTGCCTAAGTTTAAAGGCCTAAATACACACCAAAGAGCTATTGATGCAGCGGAAAAAATACATGGCGCCAGCGTACATTTTGTTACTGAAGAGCTAGATGGTGGTCCAGTGATAGCGCAAAGTAGTGTTGAAATCGACTCCACAGATAACGCCAAAAGTCTAGCGAGCAAAGTCTTGAATAAAGAACATATTCTATATCCAAAAATTATTCATTGGTATACTCAGGGCAGAATAAAACTCATCAACAATAACAGTGTCCAACTAGATGGTCAAATAATATGAAAAAATACTTCATTCTTGCCATAATATTGACCCTTGTTACGCCGGTTTTTGCGCTTTCCTCTTATCAGGCGAAATTTTCTCTTTATGTAGAAACTGATCTTGGAAATCTTAAGATTGGCAAGGCTAATTTTGCATTAGATGCAAAAGACAAAAAGTATGTCTATACTTCAGATGCTTCTACTTCAATGCTTTGGAAGACTTTATATGACTATTCAAGAACTGAAACTAGTATTGGAATGAAAAATATTGATCAGTTAGTCAGTAGTTATTATATTGTAAATGAAAATGTCAAGGGTTCTACAAAAAATAAATACGAAATCAATATCTTTGCAGAGAAAAACTATGCAACATATAATGGCGAAAAATACGTCGGTGAGATAGAACCAGGAGGTCTTGTAGATAGTTTAAGCGTCTATCTAGCTCTATCTGAAGACATGAAATTAAATCCAGAACAAACAGTGTTCAACTATCAGGTGGCAAACTCGAAAGGAATCAAAAGGCAAGACTTTACAGTTGATGGAAGAGAAACAATAGCCATCAATGACACAGAAATAGAAACCATTAAAATTCTTTGTCCAGAATTAAACCTTTCACTTAACTTGGCAAAAGAATATGGTTACCTCCCTGTTATGATTAGAAAAGTTAATGGCAAGACTATTTTCAATATGAAATTAACAGAATACTCAGAGCTCTATGCTAAAGGTATTTCGTTAAATAATGACCAGTAAAAGATTTTTTATTTTTTGAAACATCCTCAGGGGTTCCATAGGCAATAATTTGACCCCCCTTGTTGCCACCTTCTGGACCAAGATCAACTACCCAATCTGCCATCTTAATAACATCAAGGTTATGCTCAATAATTACAATTGTGTTGTTTCGATCTTTGAGACGAGAGATTACTGAGAGTAGTTGTTTTATGTCATGGAAATGAAGACCAGTTGTGGGTTCATCTAAAATATAGAGTGTCCGACCAGTGTCTATTTTTGAGAGCTCTTTAGAAAGCTTAACTCGCTGAGCTTCGCCACCAGAAAGGGTAGTGGCATTTTGACCAAGCGTGATATAAGAAAGTCCAACGTCCATCAAAGTTTGTAATTTTTGAGTAATCTTAGGTATTGAATGAAAAAAATCAAGAGCATCTTCCACAGTCATATCTAAAACCTCTGCTATAGTTTTGCCTTTGTAACTCACCTCTAGAGTTTCACGATTATATCTATCGCCAGAACAGACATCACAAGATACATAAATATCTGGTAAAAAATGCATCTCGACCTTAATAAGGCCATCTCCTTTACACGCTTCACAACGACCACCAACAACGTTAAAGCTAAATCGACCCGATTTATATCCACGAGAACGTGACTCAAGTGTTTGTGCGAAGAGTTCACGAATTAAGGTAAATACCCCTGTATAAGTTGCAGGATTAGATCTTGGCGTTCTACCGATTGGACTTTGATTTATGTTTACTACCTTGTCTAAATATTGCAATCCATCAATTTCTTTATATGGGGCAACTGTAACCAGAGAGTTATTTAAAAATTTTGCCGCCAATTGATACAACGTATTGTTGATTAGGGTAGATTTACCTGAACCAGAAACACCTGTCACACAAGTTAATACTCCTATTGGAATTGATAAATCGACACATTTAAGATTATTTCCAGCTGCACCAATTACTCTCAACCATTCAGTTGCTTGTTTTCTTTTTTTGGGAATATTAATTGATTGACGACCGCTGAGATATTCACCAGTTAAAGATTTAGTGCTCGATATAACTTTTTCTGGCGGACCAGAAACAATAATTTCTCCGCCATGGATGCCTGCACCTGGACCAATATCTATTACATAATCTGCCTGTCTGATTGCATCTTCGTCATGCTCTACTACAATCACAGTGTTGCCCAATTCTTTTAAATAAATTAAGGTATCTAGCAATTTTTGATTATCGCGCTGATGAAGGCCGATGGAAGGCTCATCCAAAACATAAAGTACACCTATCAATCCAGCACCTATCTGGGATGCTAAACGAATACGCTGAGCCTCTCCTCCTGAAAGTGTATTTGCCCTTCTCTCCAGGCTAAGATAATCAAGCCCGACATTTATCAAGAACCTCAAACGCTGAGCAATCTCTTTAACTATCTTGTTGGCAATTTCACCTCTTTTACCCTCAAGTTGAAGGGTGTCAAAAAAATCAAATACCTGTTCAATCGAAAGTTTTGTCAAATCAGAAATATTATGATTGTTTATAAATACATTTCTAGCGGTCTTATTGAGTCTATCCCCTTGACAGCTGATGCATGGTTTGCTTACAACATATCTAGACAACTCTTCTCTCACCGTTCTAATTTCACTCTCTTCATATCGGCGAATCATTCTTGGAATAATCCCTTCGAAAGGCTTACTCTTATTAGTCCAACCCTTTCTACCTTTGATTTTGGAAAAATCTATAGCATGGTCTCCACTTCCATAAAGAATGATTTTTTGATGTTCTTTTGTTAACTCACAAAAAGGCTGGTCAACCCTGAAACCATAATATGCACCAACCAACGTTAACATTTGAAAAAAGTAGGCATTCTGTTTGCTCCAGCCATAAATCGCACCATCTTCTATACTTAGCTCAGGATTTGCAACAACTTTTTCTTCATCAAAGATATCCTTAACACCAAGACCACTGCAAGCTTCACAAGCTCCAACAGGGTTATTAAAAGAAAAGATTCTGGGTTCCAATTCATTTAAGGAATAGCCGCAATGCATGCATGAAAATTTTGATGAAAAAGTCATTTCTTGCCAATCTGAACTAGCATCCATTGGCACAAGTTTAGCGACTCCAGAGCTCATGTTTAATGCGGTCTCCAGAGATTCTGACAGTCTCGATGTTATATCTGACCTCATTTTTAAACGATCTATGACAATTTCTATAGTGTGATATTTTGCCCCATCCAATTCATCCAACTCTTCTAGAAAAATAATTTCATTGTCAACTCTTGCTCTTAAATAGCCTTGATTGGATAATTCCTGCAAAAGCTTTTGATGGCTACCTTTACGATTATGAATTATCGGCGCCAAGATCATTATCTTCTCCCCATCAGGGAGAGTTATGATCTCATCAACCATTTGAGAAATTGTTTGGGCTTCTAGAGGTATTTTGTGTTCTGGACATCTAGGTATTCCGGCTCTTGCAAACAGCAGCCTTAAATAATCATAAATCTCGGTTGTTGTTCCTACAGTTGAGCGAGGATTATGAGAGGTAGCTTTTTGTTCAATTGAGATAGCAGGAGAAAGGCCTTCAATATGATCTACATCAGGCTTCTCCATTAATGACAAAAACTGTCTTGCATATGCAGATAATGACTCGACATATCGCCTCTGGCCTTCAGCATAAATAGTGTCAAAAGCTAAAGATGATTTACCAGAACCGGACAATCCAGTAATAACGACAAGCTTGTTTCTAGGCAAGCTAACATTAACATTCTTTAGGTTATGAACTCTAGCGCCACGTATGCTGATTGCATCCATAAAATCAAGGTATTTTTTTTAGGGACAAAGGGTCAATTATACGTACCCCTTATATAAAATCAAAAATTTATCTAATTCTTTGATTTAATACAACAAACCGACTAATAACTTGTAAAAAAGCTGTTATTGGTAATAATTATGTTTTAGATAAGACAACTTTTACATTGAGTCTATAAAATAATATTTATATTTTTTGTATGTTTGAACTCACCAAAGCTTTATATAATATTCTGCAAGACAAATTAGTCATAATTACGTAAGCTTAAATGGAGATTTGTAATGATTAAAGAAATTCATAGTGATGCAGATGAGCGCATGAATAAAACCCTGGCTTCTCTAGAAGATCAATTTAGTAAAATTCGTGCTGGCAGAGCACATCCTTCACTGCTTGAACAAATTCAAGTTGAATATTATGGCGCAACTGTTCCTATCAACCAAGTATCAAACATCAGCGCGGAAGACTCGAGAACATTAAAAGTAACTCCATGGGAAAAAGATATGGTTGCGCCAATTGAAAAAGCAATTATGACCGCAGATTTAGGATTAAACCCAGCTTCAATGGGGCTAGTCATACGCATTCCACTACCCCCATTAACCGAAGAGAGGAGAAAGGAGTTAGTAAAAGTGGTAAGAGAAGAAGCTGAACATGCCAGGATAGCTATTCGTAACATTCGTAGAGATGCAATTTCAGATTACAGAGACCTGCTAAAGGAAAAAGAGGTATCGGAAGATGAAGCGCACAGCGCAGAAGAAAATATGCAAAAAATCACCGACCAACATATTCATCTGGTTGATAAATCACTTTCTGATAAAGAAAACTCTTTGATTGAAATTTAAACTATAAAATTAATAATCAATTCTTTTCTAATCATTCATTGTATGAGCCGATACAGCTTATATATTTATCCCATCTATTTGCTGAGAATTCTGTACCAAATTGATTAATTGGCCCAACATTATATAAATAATCGCCCGATAAGGATAATTTGAATAGAACAATATTTTGACTAGATAAGTTCAAGGTGTCTTTACAAGATTTGTGGCCTGCAACAGTTACTATTTCTCCAGAAATTGCACCTACAACTATTTCTTCTTCCAATCTAGCTGTAGCTTGCTCTACAAGTTCTTCGGCAAGTTGTGACTCAAATTCCCCTAGCTCTTTAGCTAATTCAAGTTCTCTTGCTAAATCTTCCATAATTTTGTTCACCTTGGATTCATAAGCAATCTTTGACTGATAGGCTGCAGTTGATGCAGCGGCAGCAGCTTTCTCTGCCTCTAGTTTTGCCTGGAACTCAGCGAGTCTCTTGGTGAGGACTTCTTCAGCAATCATTTCAGCCATCATCTGTTGCGCTGCAAGTTCTGCTTCGAGCTGAGCTTCGAATGCAGCAAGTTCTTTTTCTAATGCTAACTGATCCATAAGTTGGGCAACTTTCTTTTCGTATTCAACTTTCGACTGATAGGCTGCAGTTGATGCAGCGGCAGCAGCTTTCTCTGCCTCTAGTTTTGCCTGGAACTCAGCGAGTCTCTTGGTGAGGACTTCTTCAGCAATCATTTCAGCCATCATCTGTTGCGCTGCAAGTTCTGCTTCGAGCTGAGCTTCGAATGCAGCAAGTTCTTCCTGAATGAGTTTCTCTTGTAACAAAGCTAGAGAAGATGTAGCCTTATCTCTCTGTTTATCAAGAAGGGTTTGAAGTTTTAATAGAACATCATTTAGAGATGCTAGAGAAATATATATCATTTCTCTAGCATCTTCATCAATTGAGACAATGCGTTCAAAGCAAGGAACTATTTTTTCTTTAGGTATGCCAATAATTATGCTAGCTGTAGAATTAGAGTCTGTAATTATTTCTCCTATTGAAAGTAACATAAAACCAGTATCAGCTGTTTGATGATATTTTAAGATTTTTGTTTTACTATCATAACTATCTACGATAGCTTGACCGCCACCGGAACTTTTAATCATTTCTCCTTCAGTTAAATCAATATCACTAGATAAAATTACAGAAGTTATTGTTGTATCTTGTTCTGTTTTATTCTGATTTTTTTCAGGAGAACAAGGAGAAAATTCGGTTTTTAAAGCTTCGTCCAATTGATCGACAGTAGCAGAATTAAATTCTTGTCCTGCAGAGTATGCACTACTACTAATAATTAAGGCAACTAAGAATACAGTTATGGTTTTAAGCGAACTTAATTTCATAGGTCAACAATTAATATGGAAATATGAATTATGAAGAAGAACAAACATTTCTTTTATGAATATATTGATTAGCTCTATTTTAATCAATTTTTTTCTCTGACATAAAAAAACCCAGAGCAAGCCCTGGGTTTGTATTTATTAACCTATTCTTCAGCTATATTTAAGTAGGAAGAATGATTAGTTATCTGAAATATTAAAACGGGTTCACATAATTGCTTACACATTCTGCATATTCATCCCACCTGTTTGCTGTAAACTCAGTTCCACTTGTTATCTGTGGCCCTACATTGAACAAAGTTCCATCAGCTAATGCAGAATGGAAAAGGGCAATATTACTTGCAGATAATTTCAAATCCAAAGTATGCTTACAAGCTTCATGAGCGGCAGCGACTGCAGCGGCAGCAGCTTCAGCGGCAGCTTTTGCGGCGGCGGCTTCTGCAGCAGCTTTTTCTTCAGCAAGTTCGGCCTGTTGTGCTGCCCACTCAGCTTCAAATTTTTCGTCAGCAAGTTTGGCCTGTTGTGCTGCCCACTCAGCTTCAAATTTTTCGTCAGCAAGTTTGGC
>Ga0208409_1001109_pt1 | contig 11336 bp, 20 predicted proteins | sample ETNtaG_29_FD_185784 | JGI IMG/M metagenome (GOLD analysis project Ga0208409, IMG submission 185784) | Marine microbial and viral communities from oxygen minimum zone, Eastern Pacific Ocean - ETNP201406SV201 (SPAdes) (version 2) | ecosystem: Environmental > Aquatic > Marine > Oceanic ...
AAGGAAGCGTACATTGGAAAGTCTATAGTTATGAAAAGATTTAGACCTCGTGCAAAAGGAAGAGCTTCTCCAATAAAAAAGCCTTTTAGCAGGGTAACTATAATTTTAGAAGAAAAAAAAACTGAACCTAAAAAGGAAAGTGTAAAATAATGGGACAGAAAGTAAATCCAGTAGGTTTTAGACTTGGGATTAATAGATTTTGGGATTCTATTTGGTATGCTAAAAAAAATGATTACAGTAAATTTTTAATAGAAGACTATAAAATTAGGCAATACATAAGAAAAAATATTATAAACTCAGGTGTTTCAGAAATAATTATTGAGAGATCTTCAAAAAAATGTTCTGTATCTATCCACACCTCTAGACCTGGCTTTGTAATTGGAAAAAAAGGAGCCGATATAGAAAAAATAAAAAAAAATATTTCTAAAATTACAGACAGCGAAATTTATGTGAACATTAAAGAAATTAAAAAACCTGAATTAAATGCTTATTTAGTTGCTGAAAATATTGCGCAACAATTGATTAAACGGATTGCTTATAGAAGAGCAATGAAAAGAGCCATGCAATCAGCTATGCGTCTGGGAGCAAAAGGTATAAAAGTTTGTGTAAGCGGAAGACTTGCTGGAAACGAAATTGCTAGAACTGAATGGTTAAGAGAAGGAAGTATTCCTTTGCATACTTTAAGAGCAAATTTAGATTATTCAGAAGCAGAAGCTTTAACTACTTATGGAATCATTGGCGTTAAAGTATGGATATATAAAGGTGAAATTTTTGAAAAAGAAATTGAAAAAAAATATAAAAAGGTAAAAAATGCTCCAACCAACAAGAACTAAATATAGAAAAGCACACAAGGGACGAATTCACGGTAAAGCGTCTAGAGCTATATTGCTGAACTACGGCGCTTACGGTTTAAAAGCTATTGAACCTGAAAGAATAATTGGAAAACAAATAGAAGCAGCCAGAGTAGCATTAACAAGACATATGCAAAGGACCGGAAAAGTCTGGTCAAGAATTTTTCCAAATATTCCAGTCTCTAAAAAACCGACAGAGGTACGTATGGGTAAAGGAAAAGGTGCCCCAGAATTTTGGGCATGCAGAGTAAAGCCTGGTAGAATATTATTTGAAGTAGATGGAGTTTCAGAAGAGGTTGCAAGAGAAGCTTTATATAAAGCTTCTACAAAACTTCCTATTAAAACTAAATTTATAAAAAGATAAAAATGAACAAAAAAGATATAAAGAAACTAACTAAAGATCAGTCCATTAGGGAAATTACAAAATTAAAAAAAGACTTATTTAATATAAGATTTAAAAAAATAAATGGACAATTACAAGATACTGCTGAATTTTTGAAGATAAGAAAAAATATAGCTAGACTTTACAGTAATATTGGAAATAAAAAATGACTAAAAGAATTTTACAAGGACATGTGGTCAGCAACAAAAACAACAAAACAATTGTTGTTAAAGTGAAAAGGAGGTTTAGACATCCGTTTTATGGAAAAGTTATATCTAGATCAAAAAAATATCATGCTCATGATGAAAGCAATAAATTTAAAAAAGGAGATCTTGTTAAAATAATTGAAACTAGACCAATATCAAAACTGAAAACTTGGGAGGTTATAGACAAATGATACAAGTGCAAACAGAGTTATTGGTCGCTGACAATACAGGAGCTAAAAGAGTGGAATGCATTAAAGTTCTCGGGGGCTCAAAAAGAAGATATGCTGGTGTAGGGGATTTAATCGTAATAAGCGTTAAAGAGGCGCTTCCAAATGGTAAAGTAAAAAAAGGATCGGTTCACAAGGCTGTTGTAGTTCGAACAAAGAAAGAAATTTTTAGAAAAGATGGTTCAAAAGTACAATTTGATAGCAATTCAGTAGTTTTAACCGATGAGACAGGAGAACCTATTGGAACGAGAATATTTGGTCCCGTAACTAGAGAATTGAGATTCAGAGGACAGACAAAAATAATATCTTTGGCGCCGGAGGTTATTTAAAAATGATCTTAAAAAAAGGAATGAAAGTTAAAGTTTGCGTTGGGAAAGACAAAGGAAAAAGTGGGGAGATTATAGAAATAAACAGAGTTAGAAATTTAGCGAAAGTTAAAGCTGTAAATATGGTCAAAAAACACAAAAAACCAACTAAAGAAAATAAAGGTGGAATTATATCAAAAGAAGCATTTATCCATTTATCAAATTTGAAAAATTTAACAGAAAATAAAAAAGTTAAAAAATGACACCTAGATTAAAAGAAAAATATAAAAATGAGATAATTAAAAATTTAATGTCGAAATTGAATTATAAAAATATTTATGCTGTGCCAAAAATTGAAAAGGTTGTTATTAATATGGGCTTAGGATCTGATGCTTCAGATCAAAAAAAAATTAAATCGTCTATACAGGATATTTCTGCAATAACAGGTCAGCATCCAATTGTAACGAAGTTCAAAAAATCGATTTCAAATTTTAAATCAAGAAAAGGTGCAAGCGCTGGTTTGAAGGTTACATTAAGAAATAACAGAATGTATGAGTTTATTGACAGAATGGTTAACATAGCTCTACCAAGGATTAAAGATTTTAAAGGTTTAAAAGAAAGTAACTGTGATAAATTTGGAAACTTTAGCTTTGGTATAAAAGAACATATAATTTTTCCAGAGATAAATTTTGATAAAGTTGACAGCATTAAAGGTTTGGATGTTACAATTGTCACAACAAGTAAATCCGAAGAAGATACGATTGTGTTACTTAAGGAATTTAATTTTCCAATAATTAAAAATCTTGAAAAGAGAGCAAAGAAGGTAAAGACAGTAGAGAAAGGAAAAAATGGCTAAAACAAGCGCTATTCAAAGAAATCTTAAAAGAATAAAATTATCAAAAAAATTTGATAAAAAAAGAAAAAAACTAAAAGCAATAGTAAGAAATAAAAAATTACCATTAAACGAAAGATTTCTTGCTCAATTGAAACTTTCAAAACTTCCAAAAAATTCATCAAAAATTAGAATAAGAAATAGATGTGCAATTACTGGAAGACCACATGGTGTTTATAGAAAATTAAAAATTTCAAGAATTGCTTTAAGAGAAATGGCATCTAGCGGGAAAATACCCGGGATGACGAAATCAAGTTGGTAAAGGAGGAATATGACTTTGGTTGATCCAATAGGAGATATGTTAACGAGAATAAGAAATGGTCAAATGAGATCATTAAATAAAATCAATATACCTTTTTCAAATTTTAGACTAAAAATTTTAGAAGTTCTAAAAAAAGAAGGTTATATCATTGATTTTAATATTGATAACGGCAAGAAAAAGATAAAATTTCTTTCCGTAGATTTAAAATATTATGAGGGCCAACCAGTAATTAAAGAAATTAAAAGAGTATCAAAGCCAGGCAGAAGAATTTATTCGAAAGCCACAAGTATTCCAAAAGTATTAAATGGATTAGGACTCGCAATTTTGTCAACAAGCAAAGGCGTTATGTCTGATTCTGACGCAATGAAAAACAATCTCGGTGGAGAAATAATTTGCAAGGTGTTTTAATGTCTAAACTTGGAAAAAAAATAATTTTAATTCCCAAAGAGTCCACTATAAAAGTGGAAGGTGATGCATTATTAGTATCTGGCCCAAAAGGTTCAAAAAAAATTCTATTTGATAACAAAACGTTTTCAACTAAAATAAATGAAAAAAAAGAATTTGAAATTTCACCAGTTAATAAAAAAGACAAAAACTCTTCAGCCATGTGGGGAACCTATAGGAGTTTGATAAATAACGCCGTATTAGGAGTTACAAAAGGTCATGAAAAAAATTTAGAACTAAATGGAGTTGGTTTTAGAGCCAATCTAAAAGGGAAAGAACTTATTTTAAGTTTAGGCTTTAGCCATGAGATTAAATTTGAGGTACCTGAAAATATTAATATTAAAATTGAAAAGCAAACTAAAATAAATATAAGTGGCGCAGATAAAGAACTCGTGTCAAAAACCGCTTCTGAAATTAAGGTGATAAAATCTGTTGAACCTTATAAAGGAAAGGGAATTAAAGAAAAAGATCAATATGTTTTAAGAAAAGAAGGAAAGAAGAAATAAAAATGAAAAAATTAAACAGCAATAAAAGACGTGTAATTAAAAATAGAAACAAGTTAAAAAGAATAAATGTTGATCGATACAGAGTTACAGTACTCAAATCATTAAAAAATATTTCAGCTCAGATTATAGACGATAAGAAAAATCAAACTATTGTTTCTGCTTCTTCAACTGAAAAAGATATTAAGAAGAATAAAAATAAAAAGACTAATTTATCTATAATTATTGGTGAAATTTTAGCAAAGAGAGCAGCAGAGAAAAAAATAAATAAAGTTTATTTCGATAGAGGTGGACACAAGTATCATGGGAGAATCAAAGCTTTAGCGGATTCTTTAAGAAAGAATGGTTTAAATTTTTAATGAGAGAAAAAAGTGAATTCACAGAAAAACTAATAGCAATTAATAGGATAACCAAAGTTGTTAAAGGAGGTAGGAGATTTGGTTTTGCAGCCTTGGTAGTGGTTGGCAATCAGAAAGGGTCTATTGGTATGGGTCAAGGAAAATCAAAACAAGTTCCCGATGCAATTAGAAAAGCTACTGAGGTAGCGAAAAAAAACATGCATCAAATACCGCTAAAGGACGGAAGAACTTTACACCATGACGTGTATGGAAAAAATGGATCTGGCAAAGTCTTAATGAGATCAGCACCAACAGGCACAGGAATTATAGCCGGAGGACCAATGCGGGCTGTATGTGAGGTATTAGGCGTTCAGGATATTGTTGCAAAATCTTTAGGATCCTCAAATCCACACAATGTTCTCAAAGCTTTATTGAAAGCCTTAAAAAGTCAAAGTTCACCAAAACTTTTATCCTCTATAAGAGGTAAAAAAATTTCAGAAATCATCAAAAAAAGAGATAATTAAAAATGAAACTAAATACTTTAGAAAAAACAAATTTCCCTAAAATTAGAGTAGGCAGAGGCATTGGTTCGGGTAAAGGAAAAACTTCTGGCAGAGGTGTAAAAGGTCAGAAATCTAGGTCTGGCGTTGCTATTAAAAGCTTTGAAGGCGGACAGATGCCTTTGTACAGAAGATTACCTAAAAGGGGTTTTAAAAAAATAAATAAAAAAAATATTGCAATTATTAATCTTGTAGATTTAGAGCTTTTTTTGAAAAATAAAAAAATTAAATCAGAAGATGAAATTAATATAAGCTATTTAATAGAAAAAAGATTAATTAGAAAAAAATGCGATAAATTAAAAATTCTTGGCAAAGGAGATTTAAAAAATAAATTAAAAATTAGTACCGATTTTATTTCTAAGTCTGCCCAATCAAAAATAGAAAAATTAGGTGGAACTGTGATTATTTCAAAGAATAAAATTAATATAGGTAAAAAAAATGTCTAGCGAAGCAATAAATCAAAAGGTTTTTTCACATTCAAGCGATTTAAGAAATAGAATTTTTTTTACAATCATTATTTTGTCTATTTATAGACTAGGCACTTATATTCCACTTTCAGGGATAGATCCTTTTGCTTTACAAGAGGTAATGGCATCAAGTCAAAAAGGTCTTCTGGGCATGTTTAACGTTTTTTCTGGAGGTGCAGTTAAGAGAATGGCAATTTTTGCTTTAGGAATTATGCCGTATATTTCAGCATCAATAATCGTGCAATTATTAACAGGAGTTTCAGATTATTTTAAAAACTTGAAAGAACAAGGAGAGACGGGAAGAAAAAAAATTACTCAAATTACAAGATATGGAACAGTTTTTATTGCTGCTATGCAAGGGTACGGAGTTTCCGTTGGTTTAGAAAATGCGGGCAATCTTGTTTTGACTCCAGGCATTTATTTCAAACTGATGACAACAATTTCTTTAGTTGCTGGAACAACTTTTTTGATGTGGCTTGGAGAGCAAATAACTTCCAGAGGAATTGGAAACGGTATATCGCTTATAATATTTTCAGGCATTGTTGCCGAAATACCAAGAGCTCTAGGTTCAACATTTGAACTTGGAAGAACTGGGGCTTTATCACCTATAATGATTATTTCAATTTTTATTTTAATTATTATTACGGTAATGTTTATTGTTTTTGTTGAGAGAGCTATGAGAAAAATTTTAATAAATTATCCTAAAAAACAGGTTGGAAATAAAATTTATGGCGGCGAATCCTCACATTTGCCACTAAAAATAAATACAGCAGGTGTTATCCCAGCTATTTTTGCTTCTGCGTTATTATTATTGCCAATTACATTTTCAAATTTTGGTTTGTCTGAGTCAGATTTTTTTATTGATTTTGCATCTTTGTTTTCACAAGGTAAACCGCTCTATATGTTATTGTATGCATCCGGAATAATATTTTTTTCTTTTTTTTATACATCAATCGTATTTAATCCAAAGGAAACAGCAGAAAACTTAAGAAAATACGGAGGATATGTACCAGGTATTAGACCGGGAGAAAGAACTGCATTTTATATTGAAAATATTTTGATGAAACTTACTACAATTGGCGCTTGTTATTTAACGCTAGTTTGTCTTATGCCAGAATTTTTAATCGCAAAATATCCTATCCCTTTCTATTTGGGTGGTACTTCTGTGTTGATTGTTGTGGTGGTGGCTATGGATACTGTAACTCAAGTACAAACTCGTTTGATGAGCTCACAGTATGAATCTTTGATTAAAAAAGCAAAATTTAGTAAATAATTATATGAATATAATTATATTCGGCCCTCCAGGTGCTGGGAAAGGTACTCAATCTGATAAAATAGCAAATAAGTATAAATTATTTAAAATTTCTACCGGCGATTTGTTAAGGAATGAGATAAAAAATGGAACTTTAATTGGAAAAAAAATAGAAGAAATTGTAAATTCAGGAACTTTGGTTTCAGACAATATAATAAACGATTTAATCGAAAAAGTAGTTTCTAACAATAAATATAAAAATCAAATAATTTTTGATGGCTATCCAAGAAATATTCAACAAGCTAAAAATCTTAATGCTTTATTGAAAAAGCATGAGCAAAAAATTGATCTAGTGATCAGTTTAAAGGTTAGCTTGGATTTGATTATCAAGAGAATTGCTGGAAGACTTGTTTGTTCGAAATGTGGCAATACTTTTAATGAATTTTTTAACCCACCAGCAAATTTAACTTGTTGTAAAGGTGGAACTTTAAAAAGAAGAAGTGACGATAATGCCGAAATCGCAAAAAAGAGATATGAAACTTACGAAAATTCAACCAAGCCACTCTTAGAATATTATAGTAAATTAGGTTTACTTAAAAATGTAGGTGGTGAAAATAAAATTGAAGAAATAGAAGGCAAAATAGCTGATTTTATCAATTTAATTCAAGGTTGACTTTGAAAGATATGGTCATATAAATACGTAAATTAAAAAATCAAAAAAAATGGCTCGAATAGCAGGCATTAATATTCCGCAAGATAAAATTGTTCATGTGGCTTTAACATATATATATGGAATTGGTAATTTTAATTCCAAAGTTATTTGTGAAAAGCTAAATATTCCCTTCAACAAAAGAGTTAACAGTTTATCTGAAGAAGAAGTTTTAAAAATTCGTGAATATATTGATCAAAATTATAAAGTTGAAGGTGATTTAAGACGTGATGTTTCAATGAATATTAAAAGATTGGGTGATCTTGCAACTTATAGAGGATCAAGGCATAAAAAAAAATTACCAGTAAGAGGACAAAGAACACATTCTAATGCCAGAACAAGAAAAGGGAAAGCAATAGCTATTGCTGGGAAAAAACTTACACCGATTAAAAAATAATAAATGAACAAAACAATTGAGAATCAAGATCAAAAAGAAAAAGATACAGGCAATGTTAAAGAAAAAAAGGTCTCAAAAATTAGTTTAAAAAAAAAAGTTAAACAAAAAAAAAACATATCTTCTGGAATAGCATTTGTTAGTTCAACGTTTAATAATACAATAATTTCAATTACAGATGAACATGGAAATGTAATTTCTTGGTCCTCTGCTGGCTTGAAAGGATTTAAAGGTTCAAGAAAGTCAACACCATATGCCGCTCAAATTGCTGCCGATGATGCTGCTAACAAAGCTTATGATCAAGGGCTAAGAACTTTATCTGTTCAAGTAAAAGGCCCAGGTTCTGGTAGAGAGACAGCTTTAAGAGCTTTACAATCAAGAGGATTTAAAATTACTTCAATTAAAGACACAACACCCTTGCCTCATAACGGAGCAAGAGCACCCAAAAAAAGGAGAGTATAAATGGAAAAGACAGATATTTTTGATAAAAATTGGAAGACATTAATTAAACCAAGCAAACTTGAAATTGTCAGCAACGAAGACAAATCTTTTGCAGAAGTTGTAGCCCAACCTCTCGAAAAAGGATTCGGCCAAACAATAGGAAATTCTTTAAGAAGAATTTTATTATCATCCATTCAAGGATCTGCAGTAACCGCAATTCAAATAGATGGGGTGTTACATGAATTTTCATCTATTAAAGGTGTAAGAGAAGATGTAACTGATATTGTATTAAATGTTAAAAATTTAGCTATCAAATCAGAGTCTAACGAACCAAAAAAATTAATTTTAGACGCAAACGGACCCAAAGAGATTAAAGCAAGAGACATTACTTTAGTCTCGGATGTTCAGATTTTAAATCCGGAACAAACAATTTGTAATTTAGATGAGAAAACAAAATTTCATATGGAATTAATTGTAAATAATGGAAAAGGTTATGTTATGGCTGGAAAAAATAAATCAGAGGATACTCCTCTTGGCTTGATTGCTATTGACTCACTTTTTAGTCCAGTAAAAAAAGTTTCATTTAAAGTGGATAGCACTAGAGAAGGTGATGCTTTGGACTATGATAAATTAACGATGCAAGTGGAAACTAATGCTACGGTTGCAGCTGAAGACGCGGTTGCCTTCGCGGCTAGAATTTTTCAAGACCAACTTTCAATGTTTGTTAATTTTGAAGATCCAAAGGAAATTCCAAAGGAAAGAGTTTCAACAGAACCAGAATTCAATAAAAATTTATTAAAGAAAGTTGAAGAATTAGAACTTTCTGTAAGGTCTATGAATTGTTTAAAAAATGATAATATAATTTATATAGGAGACTTGGTTCAAAAAACCGAATCTGAAATGTTACGAACTCCAAATTTTGGAAGAAAATCGTTGAATGAAATTAAAGAAGTTTTAAGCTCAATGTCCTTGTATCTTGGAATGGAGATACCGAATTGGCCTCCAGACAATATAGCTCAATTGTCGAAACAATTAGAAGAGAATAACGCATATTAAATGAGACACAAACTGGGATATAGAAAATTAAACAAAACACCAGAGCACAGAAAAGCTTTGTTTAAAAATATGCTTAATTCATTAATAAAATACGAACAAATTTTTACAACACTTCCAAAGGCAAAAGAATTAAAACCAAAAATTGACAAAGTAATTACTATAGGAAAAAAAGCAGATTTGAATAATAAAAAAAATCTTTTTTCTAAATTGCAAGATAAAAGTTCAGTGAAGAAAGTTTTTGAAACTTTTTCAAAAAGATATGCAACTAGAAAAGGAGGGTACTCAAGAGTGTTAAGAGCTGGATTTAGAACTGGGGATGATGCTCCAATGGCTGTAATCGAATTAGTAGATCGGGATGTAAATGCAAGAAAAGTTGACAAACCAAAAAAAGCTGAAACTAAGAAAAAGGAAAAAGAAACTCTTCCAAAAAGCGCAAGCAAATAATATAAATCCAAGCCTTGCATGTTTAAAAAATTTATAGTTGATAAGGATTACCATAATTCCCGTTTTGACAAATGGTTTAAACAAAATGTTTTTGACATTCCACAATCATTAATAGAAAAAATTATTAGAAAAAACAAAGTAAAGGTCAATAAAAAGAAAACTAAAACATCTTATAGAGTTCAATTTCATGATATTATCGAGATATACGGTATTAATAAAATAAAATCCAACAATAGATCTAAAAAAATTAAATACAAACCATCAGAAAAAGAAAAAGAAAAATATGGCAATTTTATTTTAGAGAATAATAATAATTTTATTATAATTAATAAACCGAGCGGAATACCTGTTCAGGCCGGAACAAAGTCTTTTAAAAATATTATTGATATACTAAAAAATACAAAATATTTTAAAGATGCAAAACCTTTTGTTGTTCATAGACTTGACAAAGAAACATCCGGCGTACTTATAATTGCAAAAAATAGAGAGTATGCTCAATTGTTTACATCGCTATTCAGAATAAGAAAAATACACAAAACATATTTAGCTATTACTTACGGTGAGGTGTCAGAAAATGTAAATTTATTGGAAGACGATTTAATTTCATACGATAATAATAAAAAAATTGTTCAAAAGGCAATTTCGCATTTAAAGATATTAAAAAGCAATAAGGAATATTCTCTATTAGAGTTAAACCCTATAACAGGTAGAAAGCATCAGTTAAGAAAACAGCTGTATAATATTGGAAATCCTATCATAGGTGATGATAAATATTTTGCTAAAAAACATATAAATAAAATTAGAAGTAAGAATTTAATGTTACATGCTCATAAAATTAAATTTATGATTAATAACGTTAAGTATAATTTTAAGGCAAAATACAACGAAGATTTTGAGGAATTCATTAAAAGAAAATTTTAAATTCTATTTAAATATTTAAGAAATACATTTTTTAAACTTTTATTAACATTATCGGTTATATTTTTTCTTTCTTTTTTAATTGATGTTATATTTATATTATTTAAACCGCAGGGTGAAATTTTTTTATATTCTTTAAGATTATTTTTTATATTAATCGAACATCCATGGTAAGCAATCCAATTTGTAACCTTTATACCGATGGCTGCAATTTTTTTGCCTTTAACCCATATACCTATATTTTTTTCATCTGCATATGATTTTATTTTATAAATACTTAAAAAATTAATAATGATATTTTCAATTTGTCTAACTAAATTTCTTATGTCTTTTTTTCTTTTATTTAAATTAATTACAAAATAGACTATTTTTTGTCCTGGATTATGAAGTGTAATTTTCCCTCCACGATTTGTTTTTATTATTTTTATAGATTTATCTAATATCTCCCCTTCTTTATATCTTATGCCTGCCGTATAAGTTGTAGGATGCTCTAAAAACCATACTAATTCACGCCCACCTTTTTTTACTTTTTCCACTCTTTTTCTAAGAAAGCATAAGGCTTTTTTATAGTTTACAGGCTTTTTGCTTGTTTTAAATTCTATGTCCATTTTAAATTGAATTTTATCATGAGATAAACTATTAGTCTCAAAAAATAAAAAATCTACTGAATTATGAGCTTAGTAAA
>Ga0208409_1001119_pt1 | contig 11291 bp, 9 predicted proteins | sample ETNtaG_29_FD_185784 | JGI IMG/M metagenome (GOLD analysis project Ga0208409, IMG submission 185784) | Marine microbial and viral communities from oxygen minimum zone, Eastern Pacific Ocean - ETNP201406SV201 (SPAdes) (version 2) | ecosystem: Environmental > Aquatic > Marine > Oceanic ...
CACACTAGCTTCATATAAATAAAAATTAATTTACTTATACTTCTTGAAGTGTGTACGACAAAATTTGGTAACCTTAACCGTCCACACTTCTCTTCTTAATTATATACAAATTCAAAGAGCTAAAAACAGAAGTAATACATTACCTCTACCTTAATTTCCCAACATAAATACAGATTGAGAACGTTGCTTATATTATAATAGCAAAATAAATCAAGCGCTAAGAAACTTACAATTTAGCTTAGAAAGCACTGATTTTATTGATAATATTCAAAATAAAAACGAAACTATAGTTTATTATAATTTAGAATTAATCTAATGATTTATTCAATTCAACCGAAGATATATGCCAGATTGAAAAAATCATCATATGCTATTATATCCTTAATATTAATATCGTTTATTTTTTTTACTATTAAATACAATGAAACTTCAAGTCAAAAAAGAGGAGAAACTTTCAATAGAATTCTAAAAAATAATTATTTTTTAGAATTAAATAAATTTATTTTTCAAAAATTTAATTCTCCCTACCTAAATATTGTTCATAAAATAAAAAAGGGTGAAAATTTAACCAATATTTTTAAAAGCTATAACATAGATGAAAAAGATATTACTAAAGCAAATAGTAAACTTAAAAAATTTATTAAGCCCAATAAATTAAAAATGGGTACAATTTTAGATTTAGTAATTAAGAAGAATATATCTGGTACTCTAAATTTAATAAAATTAAATCTACCTACTTCTAAATCAATAGATATCAGATTAGATCGAGATATAAATAACGAATTTATTGCAAAAAAAAAAATTACTCAATTGTTTACACAATTGTCATTTTCTGAAGGTGTTATTAAAAAAAGCTTATATTCTTCCGCAGTCAAAAATAATGTGGATCCCAATATAATTGTAGAATTTGCAAGATTATATGGTTTTGAAATTGATTTTCAAAGAGACATTAGAAAAAATGATGCTTTTCAAATTCTCTATGAAACTTTTACGGATGAAGATGGTGAATGGTATTCAAATGGCAAAATTATTTATGCCTATATGACTGTTCAGAATAGAGAATTGGCACTGTATAGATATGAAACTGATAAACTTTCTGGATATTTTGATATTAATGGAAAAAGCATGGAAAAAGCTTTAATGAAAACACCAATTAATGGTGCTAGACTTTCGTCATCTTTTGGGGTGAGAAAACATCCCATACTAGGTTTTAACAAAAAACATCTAGGTACTGATTTTGCTGCACCACTAGGAACTCCGGTTATGGCCTCAGGAACCGGAACAATAGTTAAGGCTCAATGGTGTGGCGGAGGAGGAAATTGTATCAAAATAAAACATAATTCCACTTACTCAACTATTTATGCCCACCTTATGAAATTTGCTAGTGGAATAAAATCTAAAACAAAAGTTAAGCAAGGACAAATTATTGGCTATGTTGGGTCCACAGGATTGTCTACGGGACCTCATTTGCACTATGAAGTTATTGTAAATGGAAAAAAAATCAATTCTCAAAAATTGAATTTGCCATCCGGAAAAATATTAAAAGGTAAAGACAGAAAAAAATTTGAAATTGAAAGAATTAAAACGGATGTCTTGTTGGCAGAAACAATAGCAAAAAAAAATTAAATTCTAAGTCTTTTCAACATTTTGTGATTGTTGAGGAGAGGGATTTTTTTCATCTTTTATAATAACTTTATCGTCGGATTTTTTTACTATTGAAGAATTATCCAAATGTGGTTTTGAATTATTTTGCATTGAGTTCTGATTTTCAACTACTCTTAAAAAATGATCCGCATGTTGATAATAACTTTCAGATAAAATTTTATCTCCATTTAATAAGGCTTCTTTTGCAAGATCATTATATTTCTCTAATAATTTTTCAGCTTTAAGACCATTCCTGCCAAAAAACGCTTTTTGAAAATTTTTTGAAACAGAATTGATGCCACGAATTCTTGAATCTTGACAATCATTTCTTCTAAAGCCCCTATCATTGCTTCTAAATCTATTTCGTTTTTGTCTATTATATCTCATTAAATCACTTGGATTTGTAAATTGATCTTAGCTTAATTAAATTTATCCTGTCATAATAAATTACGCTGCGTTCTAAATTAAATTATCTTTGTGCCCATTATGCAACGAATAGTTTTACTATAATCAAAAAACTTTTTTATTAACCTAAAACCATTTTCAGTCAACACACTTGACACCATGCGAGATTGCCCATTTCCAATTTCCATAAACAGATACCCTCTAATTTCGAGCAGTTCTTTCGATTTTATAATAACTTTAGTTATCGTTTCAAGTCCGCTACTTCCACCATCCAATGCCATTCTTGGTTCAAAACCTTTTATATCTTCACCTAAGCAACCTATTCTACGAGAACATATATAGGGTGGATTAGAAACAATAACATCATAATTACCAAAGTCAAAATTGTCAACATCACAGTGTATAAATTTAGCTCTATGCAATAAGTTAAGTTTTCTTGAATTTTTTTTCGCTATGGTAAGGGCTTTGAATGATTTGTCTATTCCGGTTCCGTACGAATTTTTTAATTCTTTCAATATAGACAATAATATACAGCCAGAGCCGGTACCAATATCTAAAATATTTAAACTACCTTTGTCTTTAAATCTCCTTATTACTTGTTCAACAATAATTTCAGTTTCGGGTCTAGGTATTAATACATTGTGATTCACACTAAAATCTAAACTCCAAAACTCTTTTCTTTTTATAATATAAGACATAGGTTCATGATGTTTTCTTCTTGAAATAAAATTTAAATAATCGGAAGTTTCTTTTTGTGAAACTTTATATTCATCATTTGTTAAAAGAAAAGCTCTTTCTTTTCTAATTGCTTTTGATAATAACAACTCTGCATCAATTTGATGAGAATCAATATTTTGTTTTTTTAAAATTTTGGAGCCTTGTCTAATTAAACTATTAATAATCATTTCTATTCAAAGATTTTAATCTCATTTCTTGATCTTGAATGCTAAGATTTTCTGTCATTTGGTCAAACACTTCTCCACTTAGAAATTCCTCTAGTTTATGGATGGTAAAATTTATTCTATGATCTGTAACTCTTCCTTGGGGAAAATTATATGTTCTGATTCTTTCAGATCGATCGCCTGTACCGATTTTACTTTTCCTATCCTGTGCCCTCTCCATATTTTTCTTTTCTCTTTCACTTTCATATATTCTTGCCCTTAAAATTTTCATAGCTTTAGCTTTGTTTTTGTGTTGAGATTTTTCATCTTGTTGGCTAACAACAATTCCTGTAGGTAAGTGAGTAATTCTAACAGCGCTATCTGTAGTATTTACCGATTGTCCTCCGGGACCACTGGATCTGAAAACGTCTATTCGCAAATCTTTCTCTTCAATCTTAATGTCAATATCTTCTGCTTCTGGTAATACGGCCACCGTTGCTGCGGATGTATGGACTCTCCCTTGAGTTTCGGTTTCCGGAACCCTTTGCACTCTATGAACACCAGATTCATATTTTAAAGTTGAATAAATATTATTACCAGCAATTAATATAATTGCTTCTTTTAAACCTCCAGCTTCACTTTTTGATATGCTTATAATTTCCATGTTCCAATTTTTTTTATGACATACCTTTTCATACATTTTGTACAAGTCTGCTGCAAATAAGCTTGCTTCTAATCCGCCGGTTCCTGCCCTAATTTCGAGAATAGCATTTTTTTTATCAGCTTCGTCTTTGGGCAATAAATATAATTTTAAAATTTTTTCATTTTTTTTGTTATTTTCAATTAGCTGCATTAATTCACTTTGGGCCAGTTCGTTCATTTCTTTATCTACATTTCGTTCATTAATTATTTTATCCAATTCTTTCTTCTGGTTTTTGAAATTTAGATATTCTCGCGCATATTGAATTATTTCTCCAAGAGCAGAATATTCTTTTGATTTTACTGCAAAGTTTATTTTATCAATATTTCCTGATGAAAGTTCTTTTTCCAAAGATTGATGTTTGTCCACTAGTTGTTCAACTTTTTTTATTGGGATCATTATAAAATTTATTTTTTTTCTAATTCGTCAGATTTCTTTTCAACTAATTCAACTATATGTGAAATTATATTTTTACTTGCAACCTTATGATGGGGTACTCCTGAAATATAAACCATGTTATTACCTTGTCCTCCACCCGTTACTCCAATTTGAGCTTTGGTTGCTTCACCTGGTCCATTCACTACACATCCAATAATAGATAAGGACATTGGTGTTTTTATATGTGCAAGTTTTTCTTCCAAATTTTTTACAGTTTCAATTATAGGAAAAGCTTGCCTAGCACAAGATGGACAGGAGATGATGTTAACACCTCTGTGCCTTAAATTTAGTGACTTTAATATTTCAAAGCCTACTTTTACTTCTTCTACCGGATTCGCTGATAAAGAGACGCGAATTGTATCTCCAATACCTTCCATAAGAAGAATGCCAAGTCCAATCGAAGATTTAACACTTCCGGGAATTAAACTTCCTGCCTCTGTTATTCCCAAATGTAAAGGATAATCGCACTGTTCTGACAAAGATCTATATGCTTTTACAGATAAAAAAACATCAGATGATTTAACGCTGATTTTAAAATTAAAGAAATCTTTATCTTCTAAAATTTTTATTTTTTCCAGGGCACTCTCTACCATTGCCTCTGGACATGGTTCTTTATATTTTTCTAAAATTGTTTTTTCTAATGATCCGGCATTAACGCCAATTCTTACAGAACAATTATTATCTTTTGCGGACTTTAATATTTCATAAACTCTTTCTTTGGAACCGATGTTTCCTGGATTAATTCTTAAACAATGGGCACCGGATTCTGCTGCTTCGATTGCTCTCTTATAATGAAAGTGAACATCAGCAACTATAGGTATCTTAACGTTTCTAATTATTTCCTTTAAAGATAAAGAAGATTCTTTATCTGGACAAGATACTCTAACAACGTCTGCACCAACATCATGTAATTCATTAATTTGATTTATTGTGGCCTTAACATTAGTTGTTAAGGTATTGGTCATTGATTGAACGGCAATAGGAAAATCACCTCCTATTTTTACTTTGCCTACAGAAATAACTTTTGTTTTTTTTCTCTTAATATCCCGAAGTGGTCTTAAACTCATTATTATTTATGTTTATTCTAGATCAAATTCTCTATGTAAGACTTTAACTGCCCTATTAACATGTTTTTGATCAATGATAACAGAAATTTTTATTTCTGAGGTAGAAATGACCATTATGTTAATTTTTTCTTTTGCTAATGCCTTAAAAAATTTTTGTGCTACTCCCGGCTGAGTAATCATTCCGGCACCAATTACAGATACCTTCGAAACTTTGTCATCATGAATAATTTTTTCATAGGAAATTTTTTTATTCTTTTTTAATAAATTTATAACTCTTTTAATATCTTCTTTTTTTATTGTAAAAGTAATGTCAGTTCCCCCCCCATCAGCAGAAGATGTTTGTACTATCATGTCCAAATTTATATCTTTCAAAGGTTTGAATATTTCAGAGGCTACCCCAGGCTGATCCCGCACGCCTACTACAGTAATTTTAGCTTCATTTTTTGTATATGAGATTCCAGTTATTGTTTTTTTGCTTATAGCGCTAATTTCATCTGTAATCTTTGTTCCAGGATTTTTCGAAAAGGTAGATCTAATATCTATTTTTATATTATTTAACATTGCATCCTGAATGGAATACGGTTGCATAACCGTAGCACCGAGAGACGCCATTTCTAACATTTCTTCATATGAAATTTTATCAATTTTTTTTGCTTTCGAATTAACTTTTGGATCTGTTGTATAAACACCGTCAACATCTGTATAAATTATGCAACTATCGGCATTGAAAAATTTAGCAATAGCTATTGCTGATGAGTCTGACCCACCTCTTCCAAGAGTTGTAATACGTTTTTTAATCGAAATTCCTTGAAATCCAGTTATAACAGGTATACCACCCTTGTTAACAAAAGATAGAACATCCTTTGTATTGATTTTTTTTATTCGTGATGAAGCATACTTGCCATCAGTTAGTATGGGTATCTGCCAACTTAACCAAGATCTTGATTTTAATCCTAATTTTATAAGAGATCCTGCTAATAATGAGCATGCAATTTGTTCCCCAGCTGAAACTAAAACGTCATACTCAGATTTTTCAAATTTTTCACTAATGCTTTTTGATTTTTTATCTAAATCGTTTGTAACTCCGGTCATGGCTGAAGATACAACGATAACTTTATTTTTTTTATCATGATACTTTTTGACAAGTTTTGCTACTTTTGTAATTTTTTCGCAGCTTCCTACAGAAGTACCACCAAATTTTAAAACTAATAAAGGCATAATTATTTAATACTAATTATTTATACTTATAAAAAATTTTGGTAAAAATACTCTTAAAAATTAAATTTCACAAGATAATCTATTTTGAACACAATAAATTATAGAGAAATTGAAAAATTTTCAAAGTTATCTGAAGAATGGTGGAATCCTATAGGAAAATTTAGATCTTTACATAAACTTAATCCGATTAGAATTAAATACATAAAACAAAGCATCATTGAGCATTTTAACATTACTAATTCAAAAAGCCCACTGAATAATTTTTCTTTGTTGGATGTGGGTTGCGGAGGTGGTCTGTTGTCAGAACCAATGTATAGACTTGGTGCAAAAGTAACTGGAATTGACGCTATAAGAAAAAATATTAATATTGCTAAAATTCACGCTAAAAAAAATAAATTAAAAATTAATTACGTAAATGCTTCGCCTGAAAAATTAAAAATCAAAAAAAAATTTGATATAATCTTAAATATGGAAACTGTTGAACATGTTTCTGATTTAAATCTTTTTATAAAATCTTGTGCAAACTTATTAAAAAAAAATGGCATTATATTCGTTGCAACAATCAATAGAACCTTGAAGTCTTATCTGTTTGCAATCGCTGGGGCAGAATATATTTTAAAATGGCTACCAATTGGAACACATGATTGGAATTTGTTTGTAAAACCCGAGGAATTAATTAAAATATCAATTAAACACAATCTAAAATCAAATGGAATTCACGGAATGGTATATAATCCACTACAAGATCAATGGAAAATTAGTAAGGACAACTCGGTAAACTATATATCTTCTTTCATAAAAAAATAATTTAATTTTCAGTTTTATTGTACCATGGAATTGTAATAGTTTCGATTCCTTCCTCATTTAATTCATCAATTTCATCAGTGGTTACTCTACCATAAATACTTTTTGTTTCTTTTTTATTGTAGTGAATGCTTCTAGCCTCTTGAGCGAATCTATCACCGACATACCTACAATTTTCTTTAATAAATTTTTGATATTCAATAATTTTTTTTTTTATATTTTTTTGAAATTTATAATTTATACTGTCAATTTTTTTTGAACTAGATACATTGGGTGCCATTATAGATTTGTTCACATTATTTGAATTACATTCAATACATGTAATTAATTTTTTTTTCATAAGTCTTCCAAATTCACCAGAACTTGCGAACCAGCTGTCGAAAGTGCAACTGCACTTACATGTTAAATTGTATTTGATCATACTTATTTAATTAATAATTATTTATTAATAATTCAAGTTAGTTTCTATAATCAGTATTGATATTAATATAATCTTTAGTAAAATCACAAGTATAAACAGTAAAGTTACTTTTGCCCATATTTAATTCAATATTAATTTCTATAGCACCCTCCCTCATATAATTCTTAATAATTTCTTCGTTATAATTGTTAATTTGCTTACCATTTTCTACAACTGTGAACTTTCCAAATCTAATTGTTAGATTGTTGGGTGCTATATTTTCTTTCGATTTTCCAATCGCCATTATAATCCTGCCATAATTAGGATCTTCACCTGCAAAAGCAGTTTTAACTAAAGGAGAGTTTGCGACAGAAAATGCAATTTTTTTTGCCCCTTGCACTGATCTTGCTTTGATTACATTGATTGTTATAAATTTTTTTGCACCTTCGCCATCCGCAACAATTTGTTTTGACAAATTTAACATCACATTATGCAAGGCTTTTTCAAATCTTTTTAATTTCGGATCTAAAATGTTATATATTTTTGAGTTTTTTACTTTCCCGGTAGCAAATATCATAACCGCATCATTTGTAGATGTGTCACCATCAACAGTAATTGCATTGAATGTTGTATCGATATTTCTCGATAGTAATCCCTTCAAAACAACTGATGGAATATTTGCATCGGTAAATATGAATGCCAACATGGTAGCATGATTGCAGTTTAATTTAGGTGCTATCATTCCTGACCCCTTAGCTATAGCGGAAATTTTAATTTTTTTACTTTCAATTTCACATTCTTCGAACGCTAGCTTTGGACGTGTATCTGTTGTAAGGATTGATGATGCTACTTTAAACCAAACATATTTATTTTGAATATCTTTTAAATTTTGAACTAAATATGGAATTCGTTCTTTTATTTTTTCAGTTGGAAAAACATCTCCAATAACACCAGTGGAAGCAAAAATTATTTCATTCGGATCAATTGGATCTCTTATTCCTTTTGGTGCTTGAGCCAATTTTAAAGTTAAATATTTTGATAGTGACTGAGATAATTTTTTTAAGTCTTGAAAACCTTGTTTCCCAGTAAATGTATTGGCATTTTTTGTATTTACCAACAAAGCTTTTATAAATTTACTTTTAATTTTTAAATTCCAATGAATGCTCTCCGAAATAATATTAGATTTTGTATAAAGTGCTGCATATTTTGCACCCTCTTTGAAATAAAACAAAGATAAATCATCTCTGCCATCTCCGTACAGATCAGCTGAAACAGCAGATATAGAAAGTCCCTCTATTCTCTTTAACTCTTGAAAATCTCCCATTTTAGATGTTTTTGTATTTGGATTTAATAAATTTTTTAAATTAATAGTCATTTTGTTTAATTCTGATAATAAATAATTATATAGATACTAGCTTTATGAAATTTCATCAAATGAAAAAATAATATGAGAATGTTGAATATTCCAAGACTTATCAAAAAAATTTTCAAATCAGATAATGATAGAGAATTGGATAGACTCAAATCATTAGTGACTCAGATTAACCGTAATGAAGATGTGGTTAAAAATTTTAAAGACGATCAATTTCCAAAAAAAACTATGGAATTTAAACAAAGATTTAAAAAAGGAGAAAGCCTAGAAAGTCTATTGCCAGAAACTTTCGCCCTAGTTAGGGAAGCTGCCTTTAGAACACTAAATGAAAGACATTTTGATGTCCAATTAATGGGTGGCATTGTTTTACACGAAAATAAAATCGCCGAAATGAAGACTGGGGAGGGAAAAACCTTGGTTTCTACATTACCTGTCTATTTAAACTCTTTAGAAGAAAAGGGAGTTCATGTTGTGACTGTTAATGACTATTTGGCTCAAAGAGATTCCGAATGGATGGCTAAAATTTACCATTTTTTGGGATTACAGGTCGGATGTATAACAAATAGTTTAGACGATTATAATAGAAAAAAAAATTACAATTACGATGTCACATACGGAACCAACAGTGAGTTTGGTTTTGATTATTTAAGAGATAACATGAAACTTTCTATTTCTGATATTGTTCAGAGAGGTCATAATTTTTGTATCGTCGATGAAGTAGATTCCGTACTTATTGACGAAGCAAGAACACCTCTTATAATTTCTGGTGCCACAGAAGACAAAGCAAACAGATATTTGGCTATCGATAAATTGGTAAAACAACTAAACAAAACCGATTTTGAAATTGACGAAAAAGATAAAAATGTCATGCTAACCGACAAAGGAACAGACAGTGTTGAAAAAATATTTTCCAATGCTGGAATTTTAAAAAATAATAATTTTTATGATCCTGAAAATATGACTTTAGTTCATCATGTTAATCAAGCTCTAAGGGCTAATTATTTGTTTGCCAAAGACAAAGATTACATGGTGAAAGACAACAGCGTTAAAATAATAGACGAACACACGGGAAGAATTTTGGAAGGACGAAGATTCTCTGATGGACTCCATCAAGCTCTAGAGGCAAAGGAACATGTGGAAATATTATCTGAAAATGAAACCTTAGCATCAATAACTTATCAAAATTACTTCCGAATGTATCGTAAACTTAGCGGAATGACCGGTACGGCAGCCACAGAGGCTGAAGAATTTTTTGACATATATAATTTACCAATTGTTTCAATTCCTACTCACAAACCAATGATACGGAAAGACTGGAATGATCAAATTTTCAGAACAGAACAGGAAAAAAATCTTGCAATAGTAAATAAAATTCTTGAGTGCCATAAAAAAAGACAGCCAGTTTTAGTTGGAACAACCAGTGTTGAGAAATCAGAAATATATTCGTCATTGCTTAAAAAAAAAAACATTAAACATTCTGTGTTGAACGCAAAACACCATGAAAAAGAAGCACAAATTATTGCCGATGCAGGAAAGTTGAATACTGTAACTATTGCAACCTCGATGGCCGGTAGAGGTCAAGATATAAAATTGGGTGGAAAACAATTTGATAAAAATGACAATTCTACCATTGAAGAAAAAAACAAAGTTAAAGAACTTGGTGGACTTTTTGTAATAGGGTCTGAACGTCATGAGTCACGGAGAATAGATAATCAATTAAGAGGCAGGGCTGGACGACAAGGAGACCAGGGAAATTCAATTTTTTATATAAGCCTTCAAGATGATTTAATGAGAATATTTGGTTCAGAATCTATAGATACCATGCTTAAAAAATTTGGATTAAAGGAGAATGAATCTATTGATCATCCTTGGATTAATAAAGCTTTGGAAAGAGCTCAGCAAAAAGTTGAGGCAAGAAATTACGATATTAGAAAAACTTTGTTGAAATTCGATGACTGTAATAATGACCAAAGAAAGGTAATATTTTCTCAAAGAAGAGAAATCTTGTCAAGTTCATCCGTAAACACTCTGACAACACACTTTCTTAATGAATTAATTGATCAAATTGTTGAAGACAAAAAAATTATTAGAAAAGATCCAAAAAATAAAAGCATAAATATTAAGATTAAATCTTTGTTAGGAAGAAGTATTAGTGAAGAAGAAATAAATAACTTAATGAACATGAATGATGAAAATTTTAAAAAATATATTATGAACAAGTTTATCCAGCAGAAACTAAAAAGGGTAGAACTTATAAATGACGAGCAAAATAATGAATTGGAAAGAAGAATATTTATTCAAACTTTAGATATGAATTGGAAGTCTCATCTTCAATATTTAGAACAACTAAGACAGGTAATTG
>Ga0208409_1001127_pt1 | contig 11252 bp, 9 predicted proteins | sample ETNtaG_29_FD_185784 | JGI IMG/M metagenome (GOLD analysis project Ga0208409, IMG submission 185784) | Marine microbial and viral communities from oxygen minimum zone, Eastern Pacific Ocean - ETNP201406SV201 (SPAdes) (version 2) | ecosystem: Environmental > Aquatic > Marine > Oceanic ...
TTCTTATTTTTTTTAAATCTAATTTATTTAATGTTGCTGTAATAAAGTATAAAGTTTTGGGATCTAGATCTTCTAATTGATCTTCTCCTATAATTTCAATAATTTTTAACAAAACCAGTCCTATTTGACCCTGATCTGACAAATCAATCAGTCCTTTGGGTATAGTTAATTTATTACTTGAATATTGTTTTTCTAATTTTTTAGGAAATTTTACTCCATCGGCTTTTAAAGAATCTAACAAAATTACATCTTTGGCTGAAAAGTAATATTTTTTATCTTTTTTGATTTTTTTATAAATATTAATTAAATCATTCTCTAATTTTTCAACATTGTAGTTATCTTCTATGAAATATTTAAGTAGCTTTGATTTATGTAAAATTTTGTTATTAAATCTTATCTTTCCAAAGTCCTTTTCTTCTGTTGGTAAATTAGCCTTAATTTGATAAAAGCCAAGATATCTCGATGGAACATCTTCTTGTTCTATGTTTGACAAGATTGAAGATAATTCTTCGGAGAAAGCATTTTCAATATCGTCTTTTTTAAATAAATCATTTAATAAAACTAGAAAATTGAGTTTTTTTTCTAAATTATCAGAAAGTGATGCTGTTTGATAAATTAATGCTCTAGCTTTATAAGGTGGAAGAGTTTCGTATATTTCCTCCGCATTTAAGAATTGATCAAAACTGAATAAAAATTTTCCATAAATATTAAATAGTTCTTTTTTATTGTATAAATTGTTAGCCGCAGCCCATTCGTACAAGTTGAACTTAGTTTCATCTTCTAAATCAATAGAATTTGGATCTTCAAGTAAATTAGAAGAAGATAAATATTTCCAAATATATTTACTTGTTTTCATCGAAGGGTCATATTGAAAATCACTATTAGCAATATGGGACAAATAAAAGTTTAATAAATTCTTGTCTGAAACTTCGTCATCTGTTTCTTCGGCGTAACCTAATAAATAGTTAATTTTTTTATTATAAAAGTTATCTATAGATCCTTTTTCATTTAGTAAATCATATTGTAATTGAGCTTCCGCAAGATTGCTTCCGTTAATAAGGCAATAGATTTTAAATTTTTGTAAATAATCATCATTTGTTCCTTTATTAAAAAATTTAATTTTTTTACATGCTTTATTGATGTCTGCTTCCGATAAATCTTTATTAATTAAATATTTCAATAAATTTGTATTATTTTCTATATCAGGGTTTTTAGACAAAAATTCTTCCATAATATTAACTTTGTCTTTTTTGATTAGCCATTCTAGTTTGTAGTCTAAAAAATCAGATGAATTTATATTTTTAACTGGCAGATATGAATTTGTGAATAAAATTTTGATTAATAATTCTTCTGAATCTTTAGAAAGATTAATTGTTTCTATTCTTTTTAATTGTTCCAATAATATCTTGCCATCCGATTCAATCCAAATTTCTAAGGATAAGTCATTTTCTTCAGGATCAAAAAGACCATACACTTTGTTAAAATCTATGTCTTCATTCTTCTCCTGAAAGATATTAGTTTTAACAATTTGTCTTTCTTCAAATAATGAATTTTTTTTATCATCTGGATTTATTTGGTTTGACTCAGCCGATTCTATCTTTATTTCAGAACTACCTTTCCAAATATCAATTGATTCAGCTGCTATTAATTGTATTGAAAAGACTATTGTTAACAATAATTGAAAAATTAAACTATTTAATAACTTTGAATTTTTCATCAGGAATTTTTTGTTTGATAATTTTATTGGGTGCTGGAAGATCCAGCCTGCTAATTAAAAAAATAATTACCATTATTATTATGATGTAAATAAAAATTTTAACTAACGGCTTTAGTAGCGTTCCACCAAACCCTTTTCTTGTTTTTCGATAAAATTGCATATATTATTTTTATTTGTATTTGACAGAATAATTAGGACATAATTGTGATAAATCAAACTTAAATTCTAAGGATATGGAGATTAAAAAAAACCTGGTTTTACTGGGAATGATGGGCGTTGGCAAAACCAGAATTGGAAAATATGTGGCAAAAAGATTAAAAATTAATTTTTTTGATATTGATAAACTTGTTGAAAAAAAGAATAAAATGAAAATTACTGAAATATTTAAAACAAAGGGAGAAATTTATTTTAGAAAGGAAGAGGAATTTGTCACGATAAAATATTTAAATAAAAAGGAGTCCATAATATCCTTGGGCGGAGGAGGATTCATAAACGATAAAATCAGAGAAAAAGTTTTATCAGAATGTATTTCTGTGTGGCTGAATGTTAATTTAAAAACAATTTACAGGAGATTAAAAAATAGCAAAATAAGACCTTTGGCTAATAATGGTAACCAGAATAACCTGGGCAAAATATTTTTGGAAAGGAAAAAAATTTATTCTTTGGCCGATCATGAAATTAATTGTGATAATCTTAATATAGATCAAATAAGTAATAGAATTATTAAATTGTATGAAGGAATCTAGAATTATTGTTAAGACCAAGAATAAAAATTATCCAATAATAATTGGAGAGAACATTTTGGGCAAAACTGGAAATCTAATAAATGCACAAATTCCAAATTGCAAAAAAATTGCATTAATCGTAGATGGCAGGGTTCCAAAAAAAATCTTGGTACAGGTTAAAAATTCAATAAAAAATTTCGATAGTTTATATATTAAATTAAATACTAATGAAAAAATAAAGAACTTTGGAACTGTCAGTAAATTAATTAATAAACTGTTAAAAAAAAAATTTCATCGAAATGATTGCTTAATTGCTCTGGGGGGTGGAGTATTGGGGGACATAGTTGGTTTAGCCGCAAATTTGGTCAAAAGGGGTATAAAATTTATTAATGTCCCAACAACTTTATTATCTCAGGTAGATTCATCTATCGGAGGTAAGACTGGAGTAAATTCAGTATATGGAAAAAACTTAATTGGCACTTTTTATCAACCAGAAATGGTTATTTCTGATACGACTGTATTAAACTCATTACCAAAAAAAGAGATGATTTGTGGATACGCAGAAATTTTAAAACATGCTTTAATTTTGGATAAAAAGTTTTTCTTTTGGCTGCAAAAGAATGGAGAAAAAATAATTAATTTGAGCAACAACTTAATTGTTCAAAAGGCAATTCATAAAAGTTGTAAAATCAAAGCTGAAATAGTTGAAAAAGATGAAACGGAAAAAGATTTGAGAATGACTTTAAATTTTGGCCATACATTTGGTCATGCTTTTGAAGCCACAACTAATTTTTCTAATAAAATAAATCATGGTGAATCGGTACTCCTGGGCATGTTGTGTGCCGCTGAATTTGCTTTTAGAAATAAAATATTGAAAAGCAAAGATTTTAACTTAATTAAAGAACATTACTCTGTACTAAATTTGCCAAATAAAATCGATGATTATTTTACAAAAAAAGATGTGAAAAATATAATCCAATTTATGAAATCTGATAAAAAAAAAACTGACTCAAAAATAAAATTAATATTGATTACTAAAATCGGAAAAACATTAAAACCCAAAGGTTTAAAGGATTTAATTTTAAGAAACTATTTAAATACAAAATTATTTTGAAAATTAAATTATAATTATTTGTAAAGAATGAATACTTCTGTCTATTTCATCTCTTAAGATAGCATATATTTTTCTATTAGCTTCAATAGAACTGATTTTTTTTAATTCGGATGATTCAATTATTAATTTTATATGAAATTTATCTTTACTGAAATTTTTATGTTTCTTATGCAAAAAAGATTTATCTTCTATTATAATATTATCAATTTTAATTTCTTTTGTTAATTTTCCTTTTAAAATTTTTATTAAGCTATTTATCTCCATTAATGTTATAATATATATAATATGGAAAATATTTGCGATTATAAAAATTGTAAAAAAATTGGTAAACACAAAGCACCGATCGAAAAAGATAATAGCAAAAAATTTAGATGGCTATGTTTGGATCATATAAAAGAATTTAACCAAAGATGGGACTATTTTAAGGGTATGTCAGATCATGAAATATATAATTTTATGAAATCTGACATGACATGGCATAAACCGACGCAGAGTTTTAATTCACCGGATAATTTTTTTAATATATTGTGGAAAAATACTCTTAATGAAGGAAAGAATATTTTAAATAGTGAGTATGGAAAAAAAATTAAAACAAAAATTAATTTCTCAAATAAAGACAGAGAAGCATTTAAAATTATTAGATTAGAAGTTGGCTCAAAATGGAACATAATCCAAAATCAATTTAAAAAACTTGTCAAAAAATATCACCCTGATATGAATGCGGGAGATAAAAAATTTGAGGAAAGACTTAAAATAGTTACTCTAGCTTATACTCAACTCAAGTTAACTTATAAAGGAAAGTAGATGACACCAAACTTGGATATTAAACCTGATATTAAAATTTCAGTTAATCAATCTTTTGGCATAGATACCGATATGCTGGTTGATGGTTTTTCGAAAAAAAATGAATATGTTCCTGAAATTGATAAAGATTATAAATTTGATAGAGATACTACACTTGCTATCATATCCGGTTTTGCTTTTAATAAAAGAGTCTTAATACAAGGATATCACGGCACAGGAAAATCTACTCATATTGAGCAAGTAGCTGCAAGGCTGAATTGGCCGTGTATAAGAGTAAATTTAGACAGTCATATTAGTAGAATCGATTTAATTGGAAAAGACGCAATTGAAATAAAAGATAACAAGCAAATTACAGAATTTAAAGAAGGTATGCTTCCTTGGTCAATACAAAATCCTGTTGCTTTGGTTTTTGATGAGTACGATGCTGGAAGACCAGATGTAATGTTTGTAATTCAAAGGGTTTTAGAATCTGATGGAAGTTTTACTTTATTAGACAAAAACAAAATACTTAAACAAAATAAATTTTTCAGACTCTTTGCAACCACTAATACGGTGGGACTTGGTGATACAAGCGGTTTATATCCTGGCACTCAACAAATTAATCAAGGACAAATGGACAGATGGAATATCGTAACAACTTTGAACTATTTGGATTTAGATAAGGAATTAGAGATTGTTTTGGCAAAAAACAAGAATTTGAATAACATCAAAGGCAAAGAAAAAGTTTCTAATATGATTAAGGTGGCAGGTTTAACAAGAAAAGGTTTCATGGCAGGAGATATTTCTAGTGTCATGAGTCCAAGAACTATAATTCATTGGGCGGAAAATTCAGAAATCTTTAAAGATACAGGATATGCTTTTAGAGTAACATTTTTGAATAAATGTGATGACTTAGAAAAGACTATTATTGCCGAATACTATCAAAGATGTTTTGGTGAAGATCTTCCAGAGTCTACAGTGAATATAAAAATATAAATGAACAAAGAAGAGGCTTTAAAAGAAAAATTTAAAATTGCCTTAACCTCCACTATAAAAGTAATTTCGGAAAAAGATAAAGTTGAAGTCAATTTTGAAAATAAAAGTTTAGGCTCTAAGAATTTTAATTTTTTTGATTTGGACAACTTAAAGAGTCTTGATGACTATACCAAGATCAGAGCTGAAACTGATTCTGAGGCTTTAAAGTTAAGATATTCCAACAAGAAAATTTATCAGAAAAATTTGCCAAAAACTTCTACTGCAAAATCCCTGTATAATTTAACGGAGAAAATTAGATATGAAAAAATAGGTTCCAATAACCTTAAAGGCATTAAACAAAATCTTTTAAAAAATTACGAGATTAGACAAAAATACAAAAGAAAAGATCAGCTAAATACTAGAGAAGATGCGGGTGCTAAAGAAGCTTTTGAATTATATCTATTGAAACATTTCCATAACGTTGAGCTTACAAAACTATCTAAAGAAATTTTAGGTTTTTGGGAAAAAATGTTTGATAAAAAATTAAATAAAAAAATAGATTTTTTCAAACAAAACATTCATAACCAAGAAATTTTTAATTCTACCTTTTCTAAAATAATTGAAAGTATGGATATTGGAGAAAATTCTGAAGAAAAAGATCAAGAAAATGAAAGTGAAACGAATAATAATGAAAATCAAAATGATAACAAAAATGAGCAAAATAATGACGAAAGAGAAAAAAACAAACTAGAAACGGATCAAAATAGTTTTGAAACAGAATTTGATCTTAATGATGTCAAAATGGATGAAAGCTTGTTAGATCCAGATTCAGAATCTAATAATAATCCAGAAATAGTAGAAAGACGAAACTATCAGAATAGTAGAAATCTTTATAAAATCTACACTGAAGAATTTGATGAAATCGCCAAGGCCGAAAAACTGGAGACAAATGAAGAAATAATCAGATTAAGAAAAAGCCTTGATCAACAATTAACTGGTTTTCAGAACGTAATAGCAAAATTGGCTAAGAAATTACAAAGAAAATTATTGGCAAAACAAAATAGATCCTGGCAATTTGATCTTGAGGAAGGATTATTGGATAGTTCTAGATTAACAAGAGTCATAATTGATCCGTTTAATCCACTTTCATTTAAGAAAGAAAAAAATACAGAATTTAAAGATACGATAGTTACTTTACTTATTGATAATTCTGGTTCAATGCGCGGTAGGCCAATCACTATTGCTGCTATTTGTGCCGATATCTTGTCAAGAACATTGGAACGTTGTTCAGTTAAAGTCGAAATTTTAGGATTTACTACAAAAAATTGGAAAGGTGGGCAAAGTAGAGAAAAATGGAATTTGAATAACAAACCTACTAATCCAGGTAGACTCAATGATTTAAGACATATAATTTATAAATCTGCAGATTCACCCTGGAGACAATCAAAAAAAAATATTGGTCTCATGTTAAAGGAAGGCATTCTAAAAGAAAATATCGATGGAGAAGCAATTAAATGGGCCTTCAACAGAATTAAGAAAAGGAAAGAAGAAAGAAAAATTATTATGGTTATTTCAGACGGAGCTCCAGTAGATGATTCGACTCTATCCACAAATCCAGGAAATTATTTAGAAAAAAATTTGAAACAAACAGTCAAATTTATTGAAGATAAATCTAATATAGAAATTTTAGCCATAGGAATTGGTCACGATGTATCTAGATATTATAGTAAAGCAATCAAAATTACCGATGTTCAAGAACTGGGCGATGTAATGATTGACCAACTAGGCAATCTGTTTAATAAAAAAACCTTAAAATCTTTAAATTAAATTTTTTTTAGATCAGTATTAAGCCAACTTATATTAACAAGTGCACCCTTCGTTTTTGAAATATTTTTAAAATTTATTTTTCCATAATTTTTTTCTAATAATGTTTTGCCAATAAATGTTCCTAACCCCAAACCTGTTTTTAACTTATTTTCTTGAGAAGCAGATATAATATAAGGTTCACCAAGTTTATCAATTATATCATTTGGAAAACCAGATCCATCATCACTAATTTGTATTTCAGTATTTTTTTCATCACTTATTAGCTTTACTTCTACTTTTTGTTTAGAAAATTTATTCGCATTGCCGATAAAGTTTCTTAAACCATAATTTATTTCAATAGATCTTTTAAACTTAATTGAATTCTTATTTTCTGTAGTATTAAAAAAAAAATTTTTTTTGCTTATTTTTTGAAATGCTCGGATAATTTCACTTAAATAATCCTGAAAAGAAGCTTTAAAACTAATAAATTCATCTCCCAAATGTGGATTCATGGATAATTTTTTTAATATCTGATTACATCTATCACTTTGACTAATTAATAGATCAATTTCTTTTTCTAATTTGTTGTTGCCCTTTAACTCTTCTTTTAATTCTTTTACAACTAAGGATATGGTAGATAGCGGGGTTCCTAAAGAATGGGCTGCCGCTGCTGCCTGAGCACCTAAAGACGACAGCTCATGTTCTTTTGCCATAACATTTTGAATATTATCTAGGGCTTTTTTTCTCTTTCTAGATTCTCCTCCAAATTTTGAACCAAAATAAACCAAAAATATTAAGCCTATAATTATTGCCAATGGAATAGCATACAAATAATGATCAGGAACGTGGAAATGTGAATTCATCGGACTTGGTAAATCAAAATGAAAAAAGGTTAAAACAATTATGATAAATATAGTTATGACAACTAAATTAATGGTGCTGGATAATTTTAAATAGATTGAAGAAAATACCGAAGGTATAATCAGTAAAAATATGAATGGATTGGTTGCTCCTCCCGTAAGATAGATTAGGATTCCTAATTGAATAATGTCATAAGTTAAATAAATTGTAGAAAGGTTATTATTTAACTGACTTTGTTTTATTTTAAATTGAAGAAATAAATTAGTTAAAATACCAGTGCCCACTATAAAATTGCAAACTAAAAAATAAAAATCAAATTGAAAAACTAATTTTACAACATTAACTGTAACAAATTGGCCCAGTAGCGCCATCCACCTCAGGTTTATAAAGGTGCTTTTACTAAGTTGAAAATCTTTCGAAGATTTAAACAACTTGCCCAAATTCATTAAATTAAATATCTAGGTTTGAAACTTCCAAAGCTCGGCTAATAATAAAATCTTTTCTAGGAGCTACATCGTTGCCCATTAAAGTTTGTATTAATTTTTGATCATCTTTAGATTTTACTTTTGTTTGTTTTGAATACTCAACTTTCAGCAAAGTTCTAGTTTCTGGATTGAGAGTAGTGCTCCATAGTTCTTCTGGGTTCATTTCACCAAGACCCTTGAATCTTTGAATGCTCATTTTCGATTTTTCATTATCGATAAATGCTTTATATTTTTTGGAGTCTTTATTAGTTTTTTTAGATTTTTCCGAAGATTTTATAATAAAGCTTTCTAGTTCTTTATCGTCTTTAATATATATGTTTTTTGTTCCTTTTGAGATTCTATAGAGTGGCGGCTGAGCAAGAAAAATTTTACCGTTTTCAATAAGTTTATAAAAAGGATAGTTATTAAAAAAAGTCAACAATAAAGTCCTTATGTGTGAACCATCGACATCTGCATCAGTCATAATAATAATTTTGCCATATCTTAAATCATCAATTTCGAAATCTTTTGGATCTATTCCAAGCGCATTGATCAAAATAACAATTTCATTTGATGACATCATTTTTAAAAGAGCCTTGGTTTGATGATCTTTTTCATTTTCATTTATTTTTGATAAGCCATTGTTATCAATGTAAGTATTTAAAATTTTTCCTCTTAGCGGTAGGACAGCTTGAAATTTCCTATTTCTACCCTGTTTCGCTGAACCACCGGCTGAGTCTCCCTCCACAATAAATAGTTCAGTGTTTTTTGCTTTCCCATCTTGGCAATCGGCAAGTTTTCCAGGAAGTCCTGTTAATTCTAGTGCTCCCTTGCGTCTGACATTTTCTCTAGCTTTTCTAGCAACATCTCTAGCTACAGCAGCATTAATTACTTTTGCTAAAACAACTTTGACAATAGAGGGGTTTTGATCAAACCAGGTGGATAATTTTTCATTAATAATTGATTCAATTATTAATCTAATTTCTGATGAAACTAATTTATCTTTTGTTTGAGATGAAAATTTTGGATCAGGCATTTTGATCGACAAAACTGCTGTTAATCCTTCCCTAATATCATCGCCTGATAGAGCAATTTTATTTTTTTTCAGAAGGCTGTTTTCTTTTGCATATCTATTGATTACCCTAGTTAATGCGCTCCTAAATCCTAGTAAATGCGTTCCTCCATCTTTTTGGAAAATGTTATTAGTAAAGGCAAGCACTTCTTCAGAATAACCATCGTTCCATCTAATAGAACTTTCTACTATTACGTCTCCCTTTTTACCAATGATTGAGATAGGTTTTTTGAATAGTTCATTTCCATTATTATTAAGAAGTTTTTTTTTTTTATTATCTAAAAATTCTACAAATTCATCAATGCCACCATCATATTTATTTACAAATTCTTTAGGTTTGGATCCAGTTTTGTCAATAATAGATATCCTTATACCTTTATTTAAATAGGCTAATTCTCTCATTCTTTTTTGAATGATCGTTAAATTAAATGTTGTGAAAGAAAAAATTTCTTTTGAAGGTAAAAAATTTATCAAAGTGCCAGTTTTATTAGTTTTGCCAATAACTTTTAATGAAGAGAGGGCCTTTCCATCTTTAAATTCTATACAGTGTTCTTTTTTGTCTCTATAAATTGTTAACTTTAATTTCCGGGATAATGCATTAACTACTGAAACACCTACCCCATGTAGTCCACCTGATACCTTGTACGAACTGTGGTCAAATTTTCCTCCCGCGTGTAATTGAGTCATAATTACTTCTGCGGCAGATTTTTTTTCACCCTTGTGGATATCTACCGGGATACCTCTGCCATCATCCAATACACTTAAAGTTTCATCTTTATTAATTTCAATTTTTATATTTTTGCAGTAACCGGCTAAAGCCTCATCAACAGAATTATCCACTACCTCATAGACCATGTGATGCAAGCCAGTGCCATCGTCAGTATCACCAATGTACATCCCGGGTCTTTTTTTAACTGCTTCTAAACCTTTGAGAACTTTTATTGAATCTGCTCTATAACTTCTTTTTTCTGATTTTGACAACATTTTTATTTTTTTTGGAAAAGGAGAAATTACCATTTTTTTTAATCTAAATAAAATGATCTAATTTATTATGCTTAAAATAAGGTTGGTAATCCTAATCAATTTAAACTTTTTATAAATTTATTTCTTGTTTATCAATTTTTCGAAAAAAAACTCATTTTTAGACACAAAACAAAGAGGGAGTGGGCTTTTGCCAACACTCCCTCTAAACTTGTTCAATAAAAATAATTTAAATTATTTTGGTGACCTTTTTACTACTGTTGAGACCACACGTACCACACTACTGCGGCTAGAACTACCCATTCCATAAATCTCTCCTTTTAATTTATTAAACGAATCTTGCTAAATTTATAACTCAAGATTTTTTATATTAAAACTAATTAATTTTTCAAACAGCAAAGACAGAAAAGAGGCTATTTTAGTTCACATTTACTCTCTTCCACTCGGTGCACACCGATCGTGGGCATGCACTAAGAATTCTTATAATATCTTAAATACGATCTATATTAGAAAATCTATTGATTATTGATTTGAAAAATACCAAACCAAAGCTGCTCCAACTATAACTGCTGTCCACATATGCTTCTCCTTTCAATTGTCGATATAACCTAATCAACTTATAGCTTAACTAAAGAATTTCAACATTAAAGTCAATTAATTACTTATACAATATTATATAGCATTTGAGTTCGTGTAATAATCACTACCTACACCTGCGCTTATTACACGTACACCCAAAATAATTCCAAGATCA
>Ga0208409_1001139_pt1 | contig 11180 bp, 10 predicted proteins | sample ETNtaG_29_FD_185784 | JGI IMG/M metagenome (GOLD analysis project Ga0208409, IMG submission 185784) | Marine microbial and viral communities from oxygen minimum zone, Eastern Pacific Ocean - ETNP201406SV201 (SPAdes) (version 2) | ecosystem: Environmental > Aquatic > Marine > Oceanic ...
TCTAGATAGTGATCACTAAAGCTGAAATTTTGCTCAGGATCGAGAACCTCCAGTAGTGCTGACGAAGGATCTCCCCGAAAATCAGCTCCCACTTTATCCACCTCATCCAGCATGAAAACTGGATTATTGGAGCCGGCTTTTTTCAAGCTCTGAATAATCCGTCCGGGTAAGGCACCGATATAAGTCCTTCGGTGTCCGCGAATCTCAGCTTCGTCTCTGACGCCGCCCAAAGATATCCTTACAAACTCCCTACCCATAGCACGGGCAATTGATCTGCCAAGAGAGGTTTTACCTACACCAGGAGGTCCGGCAAAACAGAGTATTGGACCCTTAACTTTGCTATCCTCAGATATTTTTTCTTTTAACTTCCGGACAGCTAAATATTCTATTATTCGCTCTTTAACCTCATCCAATCCGTAGTGATCTTCATCTAAAATCTTCTTGGCTTTCACAGTATCAACTCGATCCTCAGTAGTGACACTCCACGGAAGATCTATCAGCCAGTCTAGGTACGTTCTGGAAACTGAATATTCTGGAGACTGTGGAGGAATTCTGGTCAATCGATCTATCTCCTTCATAGCCACTTCCTCTGCCTCTTCAGACATACCGGCTGCCTTAATCTTTTCCTCCAACTCATTGAGTTCAGCGCTGCCGTCATCATCGCCAAGCTCTTTTTTGATAGCTTTCATCTGTTCACGCAAGAAATATTCCCGCTGAGTTTTGGAAATTTCATCCTGTACATCCGATTGGATTTTCTCCCCAAGCTCAATTCTTTGTATCTCACGGTTCAGAAGGACAGTGGTTTTATCCATCCTTTCTTTTACATTTAACTCTTCTAAAATATCCTGTTTCTCTTTTGTCGGAATGGTTACAAGTGAGATAACGCGATCAGATAACCGGCCTAGTTTGGTAATATTGGTTAAAATGCCGGAATGTTCATCTGTCAGATACGGTGCAATCTTGACGAGCTCCTGGAATGAATTTCTGACGGTTGAGGCAAGAGCTTCAATCTCTATGTCCTCCTCTTCATCATCTTCTACTCGTTCGACTACTGCCTTGAAATAAGGATCTTGCTGAGTGAACGATTGAAGCTTAACACGATCCAGTCCTTGGATAATGGCAGATTTGCTATTATCCGGCATGTCAAAAACTTTTAGAACCACTGCCAAGGTTCCCCATGCATATAAATCATCTGGCTCTGGATTCTCCATTGAACCGTCTTCCTGTGCCACAACAACCAGTAATTTCTTACCCTTTGGAAGATCGTCGATCAACTGGAGGGATCGCTCTCGACCTATATAAGTCGGAATTACCTGTTGAGGAAATAAGACAGTATTCCGTAACGGCATAACAGGATATGAATCAACATCTTTTGCCGCGTCTTCCAATGAATCTTCCTCTAAAATCTCCGGATCTTTGATTTCGTCTGTCATAAAATACTCCTTTTCAACATGTCTTAGCTTTGGGCAACAAACGTGCCATACGAATTAATCTGCTGATTTGTCATAGATTCCCGGTTTATTGATTCCCAACATATCGAATAGTTCCAATAAAACTTGCAAAAGAATTACTCAAAGAGGAAACAGTTTCCTGCGGTCCTGTCAGCTTGAAGAAATAATGACCATCCGGTGCTTCAACGATAGCAGCTAACATCTGGTAATTATCCCTACCAATCTCTGCTTCCATCCCTAGGAATGTCCCTCTAATATCTACGAGACTAATCTGCATGTTATTGTTAACAAAAGTAGTGTCCCTTCCGTTCGGATTTTGGAACTGCCCATACCAGCGGTTTACGTTCGCCTGAACGCCGCCGCGAATTCCAGAGGTAACAGCTAGTTCAATCTGATCATCGCCAGCAGTAGGAATTCTGAACTGGGCAATCCTCATTGAGCTAGACGGCGGTTCAGCCTGCCATTCAGTGGGTGCGATGACACCAAGCTGACCGATTAAAACCTCACCATTTCGAGCCTGATCGGGTTGTGAATAGGTCACCGATCCTTTGTTTCCATTAATCCACCAGGCAAGAGACAGACCCGCCAAGATAATTACACCATAAATAACAAACTTTTGATTCTTCATACTTATTCCTTTAGCTCTTTTGCCTGCTCATCAGCATGGTATGAACTCCTCACCAGTGGTCCGGACTCAACCCACTTTAGTCCACATTTTAACCCTTCTTCGCGGTAAAAATCAAACTCACTGGGATGGACATGTCGTTCTACCGGATGATGTTTTTTTGTCGGCTGAAGATACTGCCCGACAGCCAGAATGTCACATCTTGTCTCAGCCACTCTCTGAATTGTCTCCAAAACTTCGCTTTTTCTTTCTCCTAATCCTACCATCATGGCCGTTTTGGTACGAAGTCCAAACTTCTTTGATTGTCTGAGAACATCCAGCGATTGCTGAAAATCTGCTTGAGGGCGGACCGACGAGTAGAGCCGTGGTACAGTCTCCATATTGTGTCCTAAAATCTCCGGGCGAGCTTCAAAAACCGTTTCGAGAGACCGCTCGTCTCCTTTGAAGTCAGGAATCAGCACCTCCACTGAGCAGTCGGGATTCAACTCGTGGACAGCGCGGATCGTCTCAGCCCAGGTCGCCGCTCCTCCATCCGGCAGTTCATCACGATTGACAGAAGTAATAACGCAATGCTTCAGTCCCATCCTGCGTACCGCTTCTGCTGTTCGCTGCGGTTCATTAGTATCATACCAGATGGGACGTCCTGTCTTCACATTGCAGAATCTGCAGGATCGGGTGCAGACATCACCAAGAATCATAAGCGTCGCCGCTCGACGATCCCAGCATTCGTAAATATTCGGGCAGAGCGCTTCCTGACAGACAGTGTTCAGATTCCCTTTTCTGACAATTTCCTTCAGATCCGAGTAATTCTTTCCAACCCGCAATTGGATCTTCAGCCAATCAGGTTTGCGAGGGCTATTTTGTGAGATTGTCTGCATTTCTATAGAAGCGAAATGGTGTCCATATTTTCCAGATAGTGAACGACGCGCCCAAGGAAATTACCGCCGCCTGCGCCGTCAATCAGCCGGTGATCAAAGCCCAGGGAAAGATACGTCATAGAGCGGATGACGATGGCATCGCCACGGGGTGTTTCATGTACAATAGGTCGCTTTTTCACTGCTCCAATACCGAGGATAGCTGAGTTAGGCTGATTGATTATAGGTGTCCCGTAGATGTTACCGAAGATGCCAAAGTTGGATATGGAAAATGTTGACCCTTGAAGTTCATCCGGAGATATTTCTTCCCGGCGGGCACGGATAGAGATATCGTTTACTCGTCGGCATAGACCGAGGAAATTCAACTCTTCACACTTCGGGATCACCGGCACTATGAGGCCTTTTTCCACTGCCACAGCTATGCCCATGTTAACATTCCGATGATGTTGAATTGTGGTCCCATCCAGTGACGCATTCACAATAGGATTATCCTGGATTGCCTTCACGATCGCCATGATGAAAAACGGAGTATAGGTCAGCTTGAATCCTTCCTGACGTAAGAACTGATCTCTCCTCTTCTGGCAGAATTCCACCATATCAGTCACATCCGCTTCCGATACAACATGGACGTGAGCGGCTGTGTCGAGACTTTTACGCATGTGCTGGGCGATGATCTGTCGCATCCGCTCCATCTCAACAACTTCATCGGTCATGGGAATTCTTGACGGTTCAGCCGGAGCTGCTTCTTCTCTGCCACTCTTCAGATATGCCAATACGTCTTTCTTAGTTACACGGCCGCTACGGCCGCTTCCCGGGATTCCCGCCAGCTCCTCTTGAGAGATTCCCTCCTTTTCGGCAATAGATCTTACAAGAGGTGTGTAAAACGTCCGGCCGGCGGAAGACTTTTTCTCACTAATCTCAGATTTGGGAATCTTCTTCGGCGGTTCTTCGACTTTTGACTCACCCTTCTCATCGGGAACATCAGCTTTGGCAGTTTCGGTATCCGGCTCTTCCGTTTTTACCGGAGCGTCACCATCGGTCTCAATCCGGGCGATAACAGTCTCCACCGGAACCACATCTTTTTCCTGAACCAGCAGTTCAACCACCACTCCTCCCGCTGGCGAAGGAATCTCTGAGTCCACCTTATCGGTCCCGATTTCCAACAGGATTTCATCTCTAGCGATGGCATCGCCCGCCTTCTTCCGCCACTCGATTATAGTCCCTTCGGTGATGGACTCACCAAGCTTCGGCATTATGACATCAACAATCATCAGTACTCCAACAATTCCTTACCTACCTCCACAATTTCATGAGTCTGCGGTAAAATTTGATCCTCAAGAATAGCACTGAAAGGAATAGGACAATCTTTCGCCGCTACTCGTCTTATGGGACCGTCTAGCAGCTCGAAGAAACGATCGGCGATGAGAGCAGAAATTTCCGCACCGGGTCCGTTCGTAAGATTATCTTCATACACCACCAAAACCTTGTTCGTCTTATTCAGAGACTTTTCAATTGTATCGAAATCAAGTGGATTCAACGTTCGCAAATCAATGATTTCGATGGATGCTTCTGTTTCATCCTGAATCTTCTTCGCCGCGTCCACGGACTTATGCACCATCATCCCCCAAGTGACAATGGTGAGATCGTCGCCCTCCTGCACAACTCTCGCCACGCCAAACGGCAGAAGATAATCTTCATCAGGTTCTGGTGTCACCGCTTGCGGATGGCGATAAAGTCCCTTGTGCTCCATGAACATGACCGGGTCATCCATTCGGCACGCCATCTTCAGAAGACCTTTGGCATCAGCGGCGGTGGACGGATAGGCGATGCGAATTCCCGGTAAATGGATAAAATAGCCATCAATAGACTGGCTGTGGCAGAGTCCTCCGTGAATGTAGCCTCCCACCGGTACACGAATCACTACAGGACAGCTCCAGTCATTGTTGGAGCGATAACGAATCGTCGCCAGTTCGTTACGAATCTGCATCATGGCGGTCCAGATGTAGTCACCAAACTGTATTTCCACCACAGGCTTCCACCCGGCGCACGCCATACCGATGGCAGTCCCGATGACGGACGATTCCGCCAGCGGAGCGTTGTACACGCGATCTTTGCCGAACGCCTTCGTAAGCTCCTTGGTGGCTGTGAAAACTCCGCCTTTACCTCCAGCTACATCCTGGCCAAAGATGACCATCTTGTCGTTCTGTTCTAATTCTTCGGCGAGAGCGTGGTTGATTGCATCCACCATTACAATTTTGTCAGAAATATTGTTCATGGCCGGTTCACTGCCGCCAATACCTTTCCCATTTTCACTGAAAACGTGGAGCGTTGCTGTCTCCGGCTCCGGATCAGATTGAGCTTCACACCACTCAACAATTGTATCGCTTTCCGATTCCACTTCTTTGCGTATTTTAGCAAATTCCTTTTTGGAAGCGACCTTACCTTCCACGCACATGGCTTCGAGACGCAAAATGGGGTCACGCTGGCGGTCTGCTTCCAAACTTTCTTCGCTTCGATATTTTCTCTGATCATCTGATGACGAATGAGGTAATAGTCTTACGACATCTGTGACTACCACGCTGGGACCTTTCCCTTTCCGGGCTCGGTCTATCGCTTTTCGGAAAGCGAGATGCGATTCGAAGAAGTCAGTGCCGTCGGCATGAAAACGAGCCAGATTCTGGTATCCAGCTACAATTTCATAGACCGATGCTCCGGAAGTTTGATCTTCGATGGGGACAGAAATGGCGTACTTGTTATCCTGGATGTGGAAAATTACCGGTAGCTTTTCGCGGCTCGCCCAATTTAGCGCTTCGTGAAAATCACCTTGGCTGGTTGTCCCTTCACCTGCAGAAACATAAGCGACTTCTTTACTACCCTCTTTCACTGAAACCATCGCGCTTCCAACAGCTTGAAGAAACTGAGTGCCGGTTGGGCTCGACTGCGTCACAATCCTAAGATCACGATGCCCATAATGCTGCGACATTTGGCGACCACCAGAGTTGGGATCATCTGCCTTCATCAAAAAGCTCATTATCTGCTCTTCGGCAGTCATACCGATACCCATGCAGTAAGCTGAATCTCGATAGTACGGATAAGACCAATCCTCACCCGGGCGGATGCATTGGGCCGCGGCAAGCTGAGACGCTTCGTGACCAGATCCACCGATGTGGAAAAACCCTTTACCCTGCCTGAGGAGTATCAACATTTTCTCGTCCATTTGCCGGGATAAGACCATTTTTCGATAAACGTCTAGAAGCTGTTTCTTAGTAAATCCGTGGAATCTTGGCATAACCTAAAATCCCGCCCTTTCCGAAACTTTCAAATCAAATACGTTCACGAACATTTGCTCAATTTTTTTCTGGACAACTTCTAGTACCAGTTTTTCTCCCAAAATGCGCTCCATGGAGGTTACACCGCACTCAAAAATGCCACACGGGATTATACCATCGAAATAACTCAAATCTGTAGTCACGTTTAAAGCAAACCCGTGCATGGTAACCCAGCGTGATAGTCGAACACCCAGGGAAGCGATCTTCCGATCTTCTACCCAAACTCCTGTGAGTCCCTCACGTCGTTCACTATCAATGCGAAACTCAGCCAATGTGCGTATGAGTACCTCTTCCAGTGATCGCATGTACCAGTTGATGCTCAACTGATGATCGTGCAGATCGAGGATGGGATAACCCACAATTTGACCGGGACCGTGGAAAGTAACATCGCCTCCCCGCTCAACAGTGAACGTGGGTACATCGTCGCGGCGAGACTGCAACAGATGATTCTCATCGGCATTCTTCCCCAATGTGTAGACAGGATCGTGCTCTACCATAATCACCGTATCCGGGACGAGTCCCTGCTGCCGCTTTACAACCAACTCCTTCTGCATCTCCCAGATGGGCTCGTACGGCTCTCTTCCAAGCTGGAGAAAGTTAATCTCTGACATTTCTGACACTGTTTGGATTGACTGCATCTCAGACATGTACCGCTTCTCCGTATGCATCCGCCGCCGCTTCCATGATGGCTTCCGCAATAGTGGGATGGGCATGAACGGTCTCAACTATTTCCTCATAAGTCGCTTCCAGCATCTTGGCTGCTGCCACTTCAGCAATCAGCTCTGTCGCTTCCGGTCCAATGATATGACACCCCAGCAATTCCCCATATTTGGCATCGAAGATAATCTTCACGAATCCTTCGGTTTCATCTTGAGCTAAAGCTTTGCCGCTGGCTCTCATAGGAAACTTGCCTACTTTCAGCTCATGTCCCGCTTCCTGAGCCTCTTCTTCAGTCATACCAATGGATGCTATCTGAGGTCGAGAATAAGTACAGGCGGGAATGCTGTGATAATCTAGGGGTTTGGGATTGCGTCCACACAAATGAGCCGCGGCAATCCGACCCTCCGCGGAAGCGACATGAGCCAACCACGGTGGTCCAGTCACATCTCCAATAGCATAAATATTCTCTACAACCGTACGTTGGAATTCATCTGTCACAATCCAGCCGTTCTCTATTTTAACTCCTACGGACTCCAGTCCAAGGTTTTCCACATTCCCCTGAATACCAACAGCTACCAAAGCAATTTCTCCATCGATTATCTCGCTCTTTTTTCCACCAGAAAGATGCACTTTCACTTTTGTCTTCAGGGTTTCAATTTTTTCTACTTTAGACGAAACATAAATGTGGATTCCTCGCTTCTTCAGCGAAGATACCAATGCGTCGGAAACCTCATAATCTTCGAGAGGTAGGACTCGCGGCAACATTTCTACCAGGTGAACTTTTGTACCGTACTCGTGGTAAAGTGTAGCAAATTCCACACCGATGGCCCCGGCTCCGATGATAATCATCGTCTTCGGAGGCTTATCCAGCGTCATCGCCTCCTTGTAGGTGATGACACGCTTGCCGTCCGTCTTCAAGCCGGGAACCTCCCGATTCCTTCCGCCGGTAGCAATAATTACATTTGACGCTTTAAGGAGACTCTTGCCATCTTTCGATTCTACTTCCACATCTGAAGTTGTACGCAGTTTTGCTACCCCTTTCAAGTGAGTGATATTATTCTTTTTCATCAGATACTCAATTCCTTTAGATAGCCGTTTAGAAACAGATCTGCTTCGCTTTACGACTTTCCCGAAATCGACAGAATAGTCCTTGATATTGATTCCGTGCTTACCGGCATTTTTCACAAGATGAAGTACCTCAGCATCATGTAAGAGAGATTTCGTCGGGATACATCCCCAATTCAGGCAGATTCCACCCAGTGCATCCCGCTCCACGATAGCCACACTCTTCCCGGCTTGCGATGCATGAATGGCAGCTACATATCCACCGGGACCTCCACCGATTACAACTACATCATATTCGTTTTTCTTTGCCATGATAAATTCCTATTTTGGCTTCGGAGCACCAATCAAACTCCTCAGAATCTTCAGCTCATCAGCGTATTCCGACTCGTCATCAACTGGCGTCTCCAACACCATGGGGATTTCTCCAAATCGCTCATCATTCACGAGACACCAAAACGTCTCCATGGTTAAGTATCCCTTCCCGAGCTTTTCATGACGGTCTACCCGTGTTCCCAAATCACGCTTGGAATCATTCACGTGGAATGCTTTTATCCGTTCTAATCCAACAATCTTGTCGAACTCATCGAATGTATCGTTCCAACTTTTCTCCGTTCGCAGATCGTAACCGGCTGCAAAACTGTGTTGTGTGTCGATACAGACCCCCATTCGTTCCGGCTTCTGCACTTGATCTATTATGGCTCGCAGATGCTCAAAACAATATCCCACATTGGAGCCCTGACCGGCTGTATTCTCGATTAGAAGATTCACTTTCGAGTTTGGACGCTCATGAAGGCAGTAGTCGATGCTTTCGGCGATTCGCGTCAGACATTCATCCTCGCCGGTCTTGAGGTGTGAACCTGGGTGGAAGATGAGGTATGGAATTTCACAAGCGTCGCAGCGGTCAATTTCCTCGAGAAACCCATTGCGGGATTTGCCCAGCTTTTCTGCGTCAGGCGAACCCAGATTTATCAAATAGGAATCGTGAGTAATGCAGATTATTGGGCGCTCAGTTTCCATATTCTTACGAAATGCTGAGGTATTATCATCTGTCGGCTGCTTAGGTGTCCACTGATTCTGATTGGCCGTAAAAATCTGAATGGCGTCGGCATTAATGGCACTCCCTCTTGCCGGAGCATTTTCCACCCCGCCGGCAGCACTCACATGTGCACCGAACAGTCCCACTATCTCTTATCCTGAGATATAATTGTCAAAAACTCATCCCTTGTTTTGTGATTTTCCTTGAAAGCTCCTCTCATTGCGGAGGTCACCATGAATGATGCCTTCTTCTCCACACCGCGCATCTGCATACAGAGATGAGATGCCTCAGCCATCACCGCTACACCTTTTGGCTGAAGAATATCTTCAATGGCATCAGCAACCTGTTTGGTCATTCTTTCCTGAACCTGAAGCCGGCGGGCAAAAACATCCACAATTCGCGGGATTTTCGAGATTCCTATAATCTTATTTCCAGGAAGATATCCCACATGTACTACACCATAAAAAGGGAGCAAATGATGTTCACATAGCGAGAAAAAGTCAATGTCCTTCACTGCAATAATGTCGTTACATTCTTCGTTGAAAATGGCATCTCCCACAACCTCCTCTGGAGTCAAGCGGTAACCCTGACTAAAATACTCCCAAGCCTTTGCTACTCGGCTGGGCGTTTCGAGAAGTCCTTCTCTATTGGTATCTTCTCCAATCTCATCAAGTAGTGCGGAGGTAATTTCTTTAATATTACTCATGTTCTTCGTATTCACAGCACTTCCTCCAAATATATTTGTATTATACAAATATTATTACTATCTAAATTTACGACTAATAAAATGACCCTTGAAACAAGATTCTTGCTTACAATTTAGACGATGGACATACCTCATGAAGAAGACAATCATCACATCGAGGTCGACGAGCAATACATAGTTCTCGGCCGTGTTCGATGATAAGATGAGTTAGATCAATCCAATCATCTTTTTGCGCTATCAACATAATGTCTTGCTCTATCTTCTCGGGGGTTTGTGTTTCAGTAAATCCGAGGAGATTCATAATTCTGATCATATGAGTATCTATAACAACCGAAGGGATACCGAAAGATGTACCGAGAACACAATTTGCAGTTTTTCTGCCCACGCCGGGGAGCTTCACCAGTTCTTCCAATGTTTTGGGCACCTTACCACCAAATTCTTCACAGATAATTTGACTGCTCCCCTTAATAGCACGAGCTTTCTGATTGTGATATCCGCAGGAGTGGATATCTTGAGCTAATTCAGTCTCATTTGATTTAGCAAAATCTTTTATGGATCGATATTTATTGAACAAATCAGGAGTAACCTGATTCACCCGTTTATCTGTACACTGAGCTGAGAGAATAGTAGAGACAAGCAGTTGATGAGGAGTTTTAAAGGTTAGACTGCATGTCGCCTCAGGATAAGCAGTCCGCAAAAGACGAATGACTTCCGCCATTCGCTTTTTAAGTTCAGCTTCTATTTTCACTTTTACTCCTGCTCAGGAAGACCGTGTGATAATAGACTTTTCAGGTTTTGAACAAACGAGGATCTAGTAAAAATCCAATGACAGCCTGCCGCTTTTACTTTATCGTGATCTCCTTTGCGAATCTGAGCCATAAAGCCGGCGATTGGTAACTCTCTGCTTTCTGATCGTATCTGAGCTACAAAATCAGTTGCTTCTACCTGTGGATCATCAAGGTCAAGTATAATTAATCGAGTTTTATCAGATATTGAGGAGATTAGGGTATCTGTTGTCTCCGGGAAATCCGCTGCATATTCGAATGTCGCAAGTACATCTGCAATCTGAGTTCCCAATCGAAAATAGTGGACAAATACTAAAACTTCAGCCATTGCTGCTCCTTGAGGTGAAAACAATTGAAGGAACCAGTTCTAAATTAAACTCACTGCAATTAAAAATGACCATAAGTTTTTCAAGACACATGTGGAGTGCAAAGTTTAAGCTGTTCTTTACAGCTTGATAAATACCGGAGTCCGTTTCCGATCATCCTTAGAGCAGTTTTCTTGACTTTTGAGTCCATGGTGAGAAAGCAAATTTATACTACCGTCGATGTGAAAACAAGGTAACTGCTGAAGCGGGTGTAAAGTAGGAAAATAGAGATAAAACTTACTTATTTATGGATTTGGTAGTTTCTCTTTATCTTCCTTTTTGG
>Ga0208409_1001144_pt1 | contig 11166 bp, 8 predicted proteins | sample ETNtaG_29_FD_185784 | JGI IMG/M metagenome (GOLD analysis project Ga0208409, IMG submission 185784) | Marine microbial and viral communities from oxygen minimum zone, Eastern Pacific Ocean - ETNP201406SV201 (SPAdes) (version 2) | ecosystem: Environmental > Aquatic > Marine > Oceanic ...
GTACAAATTTCTTTCAGACAATTCAATTTTGCATTTTTCGTAGCAATAATTGGCACATATTTTCCAGTAAATTTATTATTGTCAAATTCAAATTCATTACTCACTACGTTCTTAAATCCCAATCTTTCACTTACGTAAGTTGATACGGGAGCAAATCCAGCTGTAATTAATATTGTTAGATAATTTTTTTTGTTTAAAGTTTTAATCAAAATATCCGAACCAGGATTAAATTTTATCTTTTTGATAACTTCGTTAATTAATTCTTTTGACTTATTTTTTAGATAATTTACCCTAACATCCAATGTAGTTCTTATATCAATCTTTCCTTCCATTGAAAGTTTAGTATTTTCATCAACGTTGGCATTAATACCGGCTATTTTAACAAGATCATCTAAAGTTTCGTTCTCAATTATGGTTGTATCCATATCCGAAATAAATAATTTTTTATCTCTAAAATTTAAATCTTGAATGCAAATATCAATTTTTTTTGAATTAAAATATTTTCTAATAGCTTTTTCTTTTTTTTCATTTAGACAATTAATTTCGAAATCTAAACACCTTGCAGATAAAGATTTTTTTGAATTTATAGAAACTGAAAAGTTATGAGATAAATATTTTTCAATTTCTTCAAGATTTAAGAATTCCAAGCCGACAAGTGTCAATGCTTGTTTATTTTCCATTAAATTCTAGATATTTTGCCTGAATTATCAAAGGTAAAGTTCTGATTTTGTTTAAAATATTATTATCAATTTTAGAATCTATTGATAAGAGCGCTATAGCTTTACCTTCGGCTATATTTCTTCCCAAATGGAAGGATGCAATATTAATATTTTTATCTGCAAGAATTTTTGAAAGATCTCTTATGAAACCAGGTTTATCTTCATTGATTATATATAAATTATGCGCTGAAAGCTCAGCATTAATTTTGATTCCTTTAATTTCTACAATTCTTGGCTTCCCTCCAAAAATTGTTCCACAAACAGATCGTGTTTGTTTTTCTGTTGTAATAATCAACCTAATTAAAGATTGATATTCAGATTCTCTTTGATGATTAACAGATGAAACTTCAATTGATTTACTTTTGGCAACAATTAATGAATTAATTAAATTTACATTATCAAAGGTAGCTTTGAGTAAAGCAAAAACAATTGTTTGTAGAATGGGTTGGCTATTAAGATTTGCCGTTTGTCCTTCAAATTCAACTTGAACGGATTTAATTGGATTTTCAGTTAACTGACCAGCAAAACTTCCCAGTAAATTCGCTAACTTTAAATAAGGTTTTAGTGATAAATATTCTTTAGCGGTCAATGAAAAAGTATTAACTGCATTTAATATTGCGCCTGTTTTTAAGTAATCGCTAATTTGTTGGGCAATTTGTACAGCAACTTTCTCTTGCGCTTCAGCTGTAGCAGCACCAAGATGAGGCGTGAGAATTAAATTTTTGGTACCTAACAACGGACTGTTTTTTGGAGGTTCCTCAACAAAAACATCTAAAGCCGCACTTGCAACATGTTCATTTTCTAAATTTTCCTTCAGCGCTATTTCATCAATCAATCCACCTCTTGCACAATTAATGATTCTGATGCCCTTTTTCATAATTTTAAATGATTCTTTATTAATAATGTTTTTAGTTTTTTCATTTAGCGGAGTATGAAGCGTTATAAAATCAGATTTTTTAAACAATTCTTTTAAATCAACTTTTTCTATCCCAATTTCTTTTGCTTTTTTATCTTGCAAAAAAGGATCGTAAGCTATTACTTTAAAATGCAAACCGAGCGCTCGTTCTGCAACGATTGATCCTATATTTCCACATCCAATAATGCCGAGAATCTTTCCCGAAACTTCTATACCTTTAATCAAAGATTTCTCCCATTTACCTTCATGGGTAGTTCGGTCGGCATAAGGAATTTGACGTGCGGTACAAAGAATTAATGTAATAGCATGTTCTGCAGTAGTAATTGAATTTCCAAAGGGAGCGTTCATTACAATTTTTCCGTTATCAGTTGCAGCTTTAATATCTATATTATCAACTCCTATTCCAGCTCTTCCGATAACCGAAAGTTTTTCACTTGCCTCAATAATTTCTTTTGTAACTTTTGTGGCAGAACGAACAACCAAACCGTTGCAATCTTTTAATTCTTGAATCAAACTTTTAACATCTAGTCCTGTTTTAACAATAGTTTGGATTCCGTTGTCAGAAAAAATATCTGCAGCTTCTTTATTTAATTTGTCTGCGATTAAAACTTTATACATTTAATTTCTAACGTTTTTATAAGCCCAGTCAATCCATGGTAACAGCATTTTCATATCATCATTATTAATTGTAGGTCCACCCCATAATCTCAAACTAGGTGGCGCCTTAGGGTAGCCATTAATATCATGAACTACATTTTCTTCATAAAGTTGTGAAACTATTTTCTTGATTAAATCTTTTTGTTCATCTTCAGAAAATTTATTAAACCATTTATCCTTAATTTGAAGTGTAATACTCGTAGAAGATCTGGTTTTTGGTTCATCACACATAAACTCAATCCAATCACTATTATTTACCCAATCTGTAACTATTTGAAGATTTTTATTTGAAATTTTTTTTAATTCATCGGTTCCGCCCATTGATTCTGCCCAACTTAATGAATCCAATACATCTTCTACACAAATCATTGATGGAGTATTAATTGTACTACCTTCAAAAATACCTTTAATTATTTTATTATTATTCGATATGCGAAATAATTTCGGAATTGGCCATCGAGGTGTATATGTTTCTAGTCTTTTTATTGCACGAGGTGATAATGCTAACATGCCATGAGCAGCCTCGCCTCCTAAAACTTTTTGCCAAGACCAAGTGATTACATCAAGTTTGTTAAAATCTATATCCATTGCAAATATTGCAGAAGTAGCGTCACAAATTGTCAAACCTTCTCTATTATCAGGGATCCATTTTGCATCGGGAACACAAACGCCAGAGGTTGTGCCGTTCCATACGAAAACTACATCATTGTTAAAATTTACTTTATTCAGATCAGGAAGTTTGCCGTAATCAGTTTTATGGCTATTTACATTTCCAATTTTTAATTGCTCCAATATATCAATTGCCCAATCGTTTCCAAAATTTTCCCAAGCCAGAACATCAACACCCTTATAACCCAAAAGCGACCACATGGCAGCTTCCAAAGCGCCAGTATTAGATCCAGGCATTATAGCCAAATTATACGAATCCGGTAACTTGAGAACTTGTTTTGATTTGACAATTACCTCTTTAAGTTTTTTTTTACATTCTTCTGACCTGTGTGATCTACCGGTTTGAGAATTATTTAAGACGTTGATATCCCATCCTGGTCTTTTAGAACAAGGACCGCTAGAAAAGTTTGGATTTTTTGGTTTAATATTAGGTTTATCCATTAATTATTTTAATTATTTTAATCAAAGCTATCAAATAAACTAAATTTCTTGCATCAACTCGTCACACTGTGGGCATGTGACCGTTATTTGATACATTGAGGCAAATATTTCAAATGCACAATAAGGACAGACATGGTTCGTGTGTGATTTCATTTATATTAACCTGAACTTTTTCTTAAATTTTTTGCAGCCAAAACCATATTTTGAAGTGCATTAATGGTTTCTGGCCATCCTCTAGTTTTGAGACCACAATCAGGATTTACCCAAATTTTTTCACTATCAACATTTTTGGTAGCTTTCATTAAAAGATTCGTCATCTCCTCAATGCTCGGCACACGTGGAGAATGTATGTCAAAAACCCCTGGACCGATTTCATTTGGATATTTAAATTTTTCAAAAGTTTTTAATAGTTCCATTCTTGATCTAGAAGTTTCTATTGAAATTACATCGGCATCTAAGGCTGCTATGGACTCTATGATGTCATCAAATTCTCCATAACACATGTGAGTGTGAATTTGTGTTTCATCTTTTACAACGCTTGATGCTATCTTAAAACATCCAACAGACCAGTCCAAATAATTTTTCCATTTCCCTTTTTTCAAAGGAAGACCTTCTCTTAAAGCCGGTTCATCAATTTGAATAATTTTAATACCGTTTTGTTCTAAATCTTCTACTTCATCTCTGATAGCAAAAGCTATTTCTTGTGCCGTGTTCTTTCTTGATTGATCATCTCTAACAAAGGACCACTGGAGTATGGTTATGGGTCCTGTTAACATTCCTTTAACAATTTTATTGGTTTGCTCTTGAGCAAATTTTGACCAGTGAACAGTCATCGCTTTTGATCTTGATATATCGCCATAAATAATTGGGGGCTTTACACACCTTGAGCCATAACTTTGCACCCATCCACTTGACGAAAAGGTAAAACCCTTTAAGTGTTCACCAAAATATTCAACCATATCATTTCTTTCAAATTCTCCGTGTACGATTACATCAATATCAATTTCTTCCTGTTTTTTTATTGTCCCAATTGTTTTGTCTTTAAGAAATTTTTCATAACTTGCCTCATCTAATTCACCCTTCTTAAATTTTGCCCTGGCTTGTCTTACATCCAAAGTTTGCGGAAATGATCCTATTGTGGTTGTTGGAAACTTTGGAAGTTTAAATATATCTTTATGAATTATTGATCTTTGTGTGTAACCCGATTTTCTTTTTGTAGTCGAAGAATCTATAGTTTCCAGCCTCTTTTTAACAATACTATCATGGATTAACTTCGAATTTTGCCTATCTAAAATATCAAGTCTATTTTGTTCTAGCTCTTTGCTGATGTTTTTATCATCTTTATTGATAAATTTTTTTATTAAATTTAATTCATTTAATTTTTGCTTGGAAAATGAAAGCCACCGTTTAATCTCGTTTGGAATCTTTTTTTCAAGATCTAAATCGTAAGGACAATATAACAGCGAACAAGAAGTCGAGATAAAAACTTCATTTTCAGGTTTAACCGATTGTTGAATAACTTTAATCTGTTGGTTTAAGTCAGATTTCCATATATTTCTTCCATCAATAACACCCAAGGACAGAATTTTTTTTTCGTTTTGAATATAATTTTTATTTTCAACTCCTCTTAATAAATCTAAATGAATTGCGTCAATATCGCTAATGGATAATTTTTTTTGAATTTTTTCATCTAAACTTTCAAAATATGTTGCAACTAATATTTTTGAATTTTTAGACGCTTTCTTCAGTTCGTTTAAAGTTGGTGTAATTCTCTCCACTACCTCTTCATCAAGATCTTTAACTAAAATTGGTTCATCAATTTGTATCCACTCAGCTCCCAGGTCTGAGAGTTTTCCTATTATTTCTTTATAAATTGGAAGTATTTTGTCTAGAAGATCTAAAGTCCTAAAATCCTGGGTATTGCTTTTACCGAGCAGTAAAAAACTCAAGGGACCCAAAATGATTGGTTTAGTTATGTATCCTAAACTTTTAGCCTCATTAAATTCATCGAAAGGTTTGTCAGAGCTTAAACTAAAAGTTTGATCGGCAGAAAATTCTGGAACCAAATAATGATAATTTGTATCAAACCATTTGGTCATCTCCAAGGCTGGTACATCTAGTTCTTTATCTTGTGAACCCCTAGCCATGGCAAAATATGTTTTTAAAGAAACCTTGTCTTTGTTCCATTTATACCGTTTGGGTATTGCTCCTAGTAAACAAATTGTATCAAGTACTTGATCGTAAAATGAAAAATCATTTGAGGAGATTAGATCCACTCCATTTTCTTTTTGCACTTGCCAATTTTGTTTTCTTAATTCTTTTGCAGTTTTTTCAAGTTCACTTTCAGAAATTTCACCCTTCCAAAACAGTTCTAAGACTTTTTTTAATTCTCTTTTGGGGCCAATTCTTGGATATCCTATCGTAGAAATTTTAATCATATTTGTTGTTTATTTAATTTGACTTGCATACACTTCTTCCATTTCCTTCAAGCTATAATCTCCTCGCAGTAAACGAGTACAGGCAATTACAGAAAGTTTACATTTATTTAATGTATAAAAGTGAAATTCTTGAATATCTTCGGATTGTAAATCATTTACAAGGTCGCTCATTATTTTTGTACTTACAAAATTGTAATATTCGGGAATATGCTTACAACTCTCAAATTCTTTTTTAATCCATAAGGGAACAGTTGTTCCACAATTTTTACTAAATCTATCAATTCTTTCATAATCATCTATTGGTATAATTCCAGGAATGATTGGTATTTTAATTCCAGCGGATAACGCTCTGTCACGAAATCGAAGAAAAACATCTTTTTCAAAAAAATATTGGGTTATAATTTTATCAGCTCCTTCATCAACTTTTTGTTTTAAATTATTGATATCAGCCTCGAAATTAGGTGAATCTGGATGTTTTTCAGGATAACCTGCAACTATAATTTCAAAATTTCCAACTTGTTTAAGTCCTTTGATCATATCAGCTGCGTTTATATATCCGTTGGGATGAGGTTGATATTTCTTGCCTGGCAACCTTGTATCTCCTCGAAGAGCAACAATTTTATTCACACCAACTTTAAGCCATCCTTCTGCAATATTATTAATTTCATCTCTAGTCATTCCTACGCACGTTAAGTGACCTGCCACAAGAGTGCGTGATTTTTCATTAATTTTTCTTACAAATCTATCGGTTTTATCTCTTTCGCCTCCTCCAGCACCAAAGGTTACCGATACAAAATTAGGATTAAAAGTTTCTAATTTTTTGAAATTTTTCCAAAAAGATTCCTCAGCATCTTTGTTCTTTGGTGGAAAAAATTCAAAACTAAATTTCAATTTGTTTTTGCTCATTTTTATTTTGACGCTTCAAAGGACGGGTATGTATGCCACACTCACCACCACACTTACTTGAACCAACCCACCTTCCGCTACGTTCATCACCAGTTGCTACAACAGTGCAAGGTGCACAACCCAATGATCTATAACCTTCTCCATATAATTCATTAACCTTTATATTGTTCATTGCCAAATACTGCCAAATTTCTCTCTCTTCCCAGACTAAAATAGGATTTAACTTGGTCAATTCTATATCTCTTGACTCAATTTCTCTATAATCTGTTCGAGTCCGTCCTTCAGTACAACGAAGTCCAGTAACCCAACATTTGGCCTGAAAATGTTCTAATGCTTCTCTAGTAGGTTCAACTTTAAATATCTCACAACATTCATCTGGATTGGTCTCATACAATCTTTCAACCGTACTTGAGCTCTCAAAAATTTGAGTTTCAGGATAACGCTTTATAAAATCTCGCATATATCTTTTTGTCTCTATAGGTTTAAAAGGTGTAGTTATTATAAAACCCTTAATGTCAGATGATACTTTTTTTGCCAAATCCCAAATAACGCAGGAGTCTTTACCTAAACTATTTGCAACTACTAAATTATCACCATATTCATTATGAGCATCATTTATTAAATTTAAAGAACGTTCTATTTTTTGATTTAATGTCAAACCATTAACCAATTGAAAAACATCTTCACTTGTAATTATATTTGAATTGTTCATTATCTTCTTTTTATTTATTCATCCTTTTTTAGTGCTTTGACTAAATGTCGGGCGCACAAGTTAATTTAAATGCCCAGGTTCTAATGAGAAAAATCTCTTTAGAACCCACGGCTTAAACGAAGAGAGAAAACGTAATTATCGCTTTAGCCGAACTTATAAAGCGCTCGCAATTTGACTAAAATCAGCGCTATATGATGTGGTTAATAGTATATAATTCTAAAAATGTAAAGTTTTATAGAAAAATAAGTTAAAAATCATCAAATAATGATTGTTTTATAGATTAATAATCTATAATATTATAATATTCTAGAATAAAATATTATCAGTATTACAAGATAATGCTGATATTCCTGTTGCTGAATTATCCAATAAAGTAAAGTTTTGTAACTTTTAACCTACTTGCTCACCGTGTTGATTAAGATCGAGACCTTGCGTCTCTATTTCTGGCGTTGCAAATAATTAATGAAAAATAGAAGTAGAAAAGCAAAATCTACTAAACTTCAAAACTTAGTAAGAGCTAAGATCTTAAAGTCCTTCACACACTTGAAAAAAAAGGATAATGTCACGCTAAGTATAATGACACTGTCAGTTTCGGATAGGCAACTTTGATGAAAGTAGGATTTTTTAGCGCTAAGCAGTACGACATCAACCATTTTGATCGCATTAATAAAACCTTTGGGCTGCAGATCGAGTATTTTGATTACCGTTTATGTTTGCGGACCGTTCGTTTGGCCCATGGTTTCGAGGCTATCTGTGTGTTTGTGAACGATTCACTTTGCGAAGAGGTATTGATTGAATTGTCAAAAAATGGAACCAAGGTTATCGCCATGCGTTGCAACGGTTTTAACAACGTCGATCTGGAGGCGGCAAAAAAGTTGAACCTGAAGGTGGTCAATGTCCCTTCTTATTCACCCGAGTCAGTCGCGGAACACACAGTCGCTCTGATGCTGACATTAAACAGAAAAGTACACAAAGCTTATCAACGTACTCGAGATGCTAACTTTTCGTTAACGGGGCTCGTGGGATTCAATATGCAGAATCGCAACGTCGGGATCATCGGAACAGGAAAAATTGGGCTGGCGACAATTAAGATTTTGCTTGGATTCGGATGCCATGTATTTGCACATGACCCCTACCCAAATCAAGCAGTACTCGACTTGGGGGTTAAATATGTATCTCTTGAAAAAATCTTTGCGGCGTGTGATATAATTTCGTTACATTGCCCACTGACGAGTGGAAACCATCACCTGCTGAATAAGGAGAGTTTTAGCCGGATGAAGCCAGGCGTGATGGTTATTAACACAAGCCGTGGAGGATTGTTGAATGCGCTAGATGCCATCGAAGCGTTGAAAACTGGCCAATTGGGGTCACTCGGCCTTGATGTGTATGAAAATGAAATGGAGTTATTTTTTGAGGATAAGTCAAATGAAATCATTCAAGATGATGTCTTTAGACGTTTATCTGCTTGCCACAATGTCATTTTTACTGGGCATCAGGCGTTCCTAACTGAAGAAGCGTTAAGCGCGATAGCATTTACCACTTTGACTAATATCACGCAAATATGTGATGCTGAGCACTGCCAAAATGAACTGGTTTGATAGGGGGAAGGAAGAACTGTAATTTTTTAACTTACTTGCTCACCGTGTTGGTTAAGATCGAGACCTTGTGTTTCTTCTTCTGGCGTTGCTCTCAAAGGTGTTATGAGATTAACAATTTTTAGTATTACATATGTCAACACCGAAGTATAAACTATTGTAAAACCCACTCCAATAAATTGTAACCAAAGTTGTCCTGTATTGCCCTCTAATAATCCAGCAGCACCACCAATGGCTTCTTTTGCAAAAATTCCGGTTAATATAGCACCAACTGCTCCTCCTACGCCATGAATACCAAAAACATCTAATGAGTCATCATAGCCAAATTTATTTTTTAGTTTTGTTGAAGCCCAATAACAAGCGATTCCTGCTATTAAACCGATAAAGAAAGCTCCTACAGGTCCTACAAATCCAGCAGCTGGCGTAATTGCAACCAGTCCTGCAATAGCACCCGATAAAATACCTAGCAGACTTGGTTTTTTACCAAAACCCCACTCAACAAACATCCAAGTCAAACCTGCGGTAGCCGTAGCAACCTGTGTAACAAGCATTGCCATTCCGGCGCCACCATTCGCAGCAACGGCAGATCCTGCATTAAATCCAAACCAACCAACCCATAACAATGAAGTACCTATTAAACTTAAAAGTAAATTATGTGGACGTGATTTTTTCTTTCGTTCTCCTAAAACAATTGCAGCAACCAGACCTGCAAAACCACAATTGATATGAACAACTGTTCCTCCGGCAAAATCCAGAACTCCTAATGAAGCTAAAAGTCCACCTCCCCAAACCATGTGGCAAATGGGTGCATAAACCAACAGAATCCATACGGCTATAAAAATTACTAAAGCTGAAAAATTCATTCGTTCAGCAACCGCGCCGCAAATTAAGGCAGCAGTAATAATGGCAAAAGTTAACTGAAAAACAACAAAAACCGATTCGGGAATTGTTCCACTTAATGAATCAACTCCAACATCCTTTAGAAACAGATTAGAAAAACCTCCCACGAAACTATTAAAACTTCCTTCGGAAAAAGAAAGAGAATAACCAACAATAAACCAAAGAAGCGTGACCAGACATGTTATCATAAACGTTTGAGTAATTGTAGATATGATATTTCTCTTACTGACCAATCCTCCGTATAATAAAGCAACTCCAGGTATGGTCATTAGTAGCACAAGACATGTGCTAGTAAGCATCCAAGCTGTATCTCCAGCATTCATAATTGTTAAATAGCCTCTGGTCCTTTCTCACCTGTTCGAATTCGTACAACTTGATCCAAATCGGTAACAAAAATTTTTCCATCACCATATTTACCTGTTTTGGCTGAATTTCTAATAGTTGAAAGAACTTCTTCTAATTTTTCTTCTGGAATAGCAACTTCTAATTTTGTTTTTGGTAGGAAAGCAACTTCAAATTCAGAACCTCGATAAAACTCTGTGTGACCCTTCTGTCTGCCAAAACCTTTAACATCTGTCACAGTTAGTCCTTGGATACCTAGTTTATTCAAATCTTCTTTCACATTATCAACTTGCTGAGGTTTTATAATTGCAGTCACTAGTTTCATAATTGGTATGCTATTTAGCAATTAATGCTGAGAGTAGAAAATGATAAAATGGCAACTCTGTTATGTGTCAAGCTCATAATATAACGGATGTGCAAGCCCACAGTTTTGAAGATAGTATTGATTAGAGTATCAATTATTCTTCTAGTTTTACTGGGATATGCTTTTAAAATACAACTAACAAGCAAGTATAACAATCGAACTGCTCTACACTAAAATATTATTTAGTGAATTCAATTTCATTTATGCCCAAAAAAAATAAAACAGATTTTAAATCAGTATAGAAAATTTGGTTTTTAATATTATCTTTTACAATTTGATACGCGTTGTAACCAATGCCAAGTCCAGAGTAATTTAACATTCCTAAATCGTTCGCTCCATCTCCTATAGCAACCACTTTTTTTTGGTTAATTGTTTTTTTCGTACAAATTTCTTTCAGACAATTCAATTTTGCATTTTTCGTAGCAATAATTGGCACATATTTTCCAGTAAATTTATTATTGTCAAATTCAAATTCATTACTCACTACGTTCTTAAATCCCAATCTTT
>Ga0208409_1001153_pt1 | contig 11144 bp, 10 predicted proteins | sample ETNtaG_29_FD_185784 | JGI IMG/M metagenome (GOLD analysis project Ga0208409, IMG submission 185784) | Marine microbial and viral communities from oxygen minimum zone, Eastern Pacific Ocean - ETNP201406SV201 (SPAdes) (version 2) | ecosystem: Environmental > Aquatic > Marine > Oceanic ...
TAATTTTAAAAGTGGGGTACGATTTGCTGTAAGAATAAGCACTGGATTGATCGTTGCCATATTCCTAGGAACTTTGACTGGCTATCTTCTAGACAAATTTCTTCATACAAAGCCTTGGTTAATTTTGCTGGGGCTTCTTATTGGCTTTACAGTTGGACTGTATAATGTTTACAGGCATGTTAAGGAAGATGAAAAGAAGCAAAAAGATAGGTTATAGCATTTTCTAGATATTTCAAGAGGAGTCTAACACTGAAACAACACAATCCATTAGAACACTTTGAACTTCATCCTCTTATAGAACTCAAGCTCCTTGGTATAGATATCTCTGTAAATAAGGCGGTAATAATGATGTGGATTATATGTATCCTGATCCCCGCCTTGTTTATGTTTGCAGTTAGGGGGCGAAGGATGATACCCAACAGGCTACAGAGCCTGGTGGAAATAAGTGTTGAATTTTTAAAGAATATGGTAGTGGAAAATATGGGCAAAGAAGGTCTCAGGTTTTTCCCTTTCATTGCTACGTTATTCTTTTTTATCCTATTTTGCAATCTTCTTGGGATTATTCCTGGTTCTTATACAGTAACCAGCCAGATTATTGTTACTGCACTCTTTGCAATAATAGTGTTCATAATAAGTCAAATCGTAGGCTTAATGAAACACAGAATCAGATACTTTAAGATATTTGTACCTGAAGGGGTACCGAAATTTATTTTACCGTTAATAGTACCCATTGAGATAGTAAGTATGTTCGCAAGACCACTCTCTTTATCCGTCAGATTGTTTGCTAATATGACAGCAGGACACACCATACTCATCGTATTTTTCACAATGGCTATATCACTTAAGTATATAGGTTTTATACCTTTCCTTGTTACTGTGCCATTAAGTGGGTTAGAGTTATTTATCGCTTTTATACAGGCTTATATATTTACCATTCTAACGTGTGTATACATTGGTGAGGCGATTAAGATGCATTGAAGTCTACTCGTGAATTGATTAAATTTTGTTGAAAGGAGGTAGTTTATGGATAGTACAGCAGGTGCATTAATAGGCATGGGCATGGCTGCTGCAGGTTTTGCAGGTGCGGGTGTAGGAATAGGATTTATCTTTGGAAAGATGATAGAATCGGTAACTCGCCAACCCGAGGCGGAGGCAAGGGTAAGTAAGTATATGTGGATAGGTTTTGCCCTTGTGGAAGCAACTGCCCTTTATGGTCTCGTTATAGCCTTTATCATTATGGGTATGAGGGGAGGATAATAGTAATACTTGTTTCATGTTTTAAAAATCTTTGTGTGATTTAAGATTGTTAAACTAATTTCTCCAATATCCATATAATTAAAAGGAGAGAAAAATGCCTCAATTCGATCTACACTATCTAACTCCTCTAACCTTTTGGTCACTGATATCTTTTATTATATTGATGGTGATCCTTTACAAGTATGCCCTTCCATCAATAACCGAAATACTTGATGCCAGACAAGAGAAGATAAAAGGTGACATTGATCAAGCAGAGAAGTTAAGGGGAGATGCTGAAAGGCTAAAAGGAGAGTACCAGAGAAATGTTATAAAAGCTGAAGAAGAAGCCGAAGGAAAGATTCAAGCTGCAGTAATAAAGGCAAAGGAAATCAGTGATGGAATAGTTAAAGAGAGTCATCAAGCCGCCGCAGATAACAGGGCCAAGGCGCAACTGGGTATAGATATAGAAAGAAAGAAGGCTTTGGCAGAGATAAGAAACCAGGTTGTTGATCTTACAATTCTTTCGTCTTCCAGATTAATTCAACAATCAATTCAGCGCGGAACGGCAGAAAAATTAGTGGATGATGTTATTAAGGGAGTGGGGAAACTGTCTTGACAGAAGAGAGCTTAGCAACAGGTTATGCACAGGCGTTGTTTGAAGTGGCCAGCAAACGGGGCGGAGCTGATGATATAGAAAAAGATCTGGAAGGTATTAAGGAGCTTTTGAAATCAAACAAGGAATTTCGAGATATTCTGTATCATCCATCAATCACAAAAACTGACAAAAAAGACATAATTAACAAAACCATTGGTCATCAGTGTTCCAGTAAGTGGGTTAGAAACCTTCTCTATATCCTGGTAGATAAGAGAAGAGAGAGGATACTGAATTATCTGCCGGATGTATTCAAAGGCGTGGTAGGACGAATAAGAGGTGTGGTATCTGTAAAAGTTCAAACGGCATTTCCGTTAACCGAAACCAGGCTTGACAAATTAAAGAGAAATATCGAAAAGCTGACGATGAAGAAGGTGGAGTTAGAAGCGGAAGTAAATAAGGAAATAATTGGTGGAATGATTATCAGGATTGAAAATAAGATAATTGACGGAAGTGTAATTAATCACTTAAAAAACCTAAAAAGAAATTTGTTGAAAACTGCCCTGGCTTAAGGGCGTTTTCATTTTTGTGGGGGTATATCAGGTATGACTGTAAGACCAGATGAAGTTGCTTCGATAATAAAGAGAGAAATCGAGAAGTATGAAGACAAATTAAAGATGGAGAGCGTCGGCACAGTTCTCCAGGTGGGAGACGGTGTTGCCAGAATCTACGGTTTGGACGACTGCATGTCAAACGAATTGATAGAATTTCCGGGTGGAATATTCGGCATAGCCCTTAACCTGGAGGAAGATAATGTCGGCTGTGTATTGCTGGGACCGGACTCGGATATAAAAGAGGGCGATACGGTAAAAACAACAGGGAGAATTGTAGAGGTTCCCGTTGGCGAAGCAATGCTTGGAAGAGTAGTGAATGCACTCGGCCAACCGGTGGATGGTAAAGGGCCGATTGCTACAGATAAAACTTTACCGATAGAAGGAACCGCACCAAATGTTGTTGAAAGACAACCCGTAAAGGAACCATTACAGACCGGGATAAAGGCTATTGATGCTATGATACCAATAGGCCGGGGACAGAGAGAATTGATAATAGGTGACAGGCAGACAGGTAAAACGGCAATATTGGTGGATACAATCCTGAACCAGAAGGATACGGGAGTTATCAGCATTTATGTGGCAATTGGACAGAAGCTTTCTACGGTTGCTGGTGTGATTAAGACACTGGAAGACAATGGGGTTATGGAGAATTCAATAGTAGTTGTTGCCGCTGCCAGCGACCCTGCACCCATGCAATATATTGCCCCCTATTCAGGCTGTGCAATGGGAGAATATTTCAGGGATAAAGGAAAACATGCTGTGATAATGTATGATGACCTTTATAAACATGCCGTTGCGTACAGGCAGGTATCATTACTGCTCAGGCGGCCTCCAGGCAGAGAGGCGTTCCCGGGAGACATCTTTAATCTCCACTCCCGCTTGCTGGAGAGGGCGGCTAAATTAAATGATGAACTTGGAGGCGGATCATTAACAGCGCTTCCGGTGGTGGAAACTCAGGCTGGAGACTATGCGGCTTATATTCCTACGAATGTCATATCTATTACAGACGGACAGATTTATCTTGAGGGTGATTTGTTTAATTCAGGGGTTCGTCCCGCGATAAGTGTCGGTCTGTCAGTATCAAGAGTAGGGGGAAATGCACAGATTCCGGCAATGAAGAAGGTTGCCGGGGCACTACGACTCAATCTGGCACAGCACAGAGAACTGGCGGCATTTGCTCAATTCGGTTCAGAGTTAGACAAATCGACTCAGGAACAGTTGACCAGAGGTACAAAATTAATAGAAATCTTAAAACAACCGCAATATGAACCGGCACCTGTGGAAGAACAGGTTATCATAATATTCGCTGCCATTAATGGCCACCTTGACGATATACCAACTGAGAAATTAAAAGACTTTGAAGGGAAATTCCTGCAACATATAAGAGATAAACATTCAGGAATAGCCGCGGTGATAAAAGAGAAGAAGAAAATCGAGGAAGATACATCTAGGAACCTGGAAAGGGCAATTACAGAATTTAAACAAGAATATAAATAAGCTCCTTACTCACCTGCACGATAATCATTCAAGCGGGCGAAAAGTCCTCGGCGCCTTACGTCCGGGGAAGCAGGGCAGTATCCCCCCCTTTCGGAAGGAACCCAGGTTTATTTCGGACTAAAATATTATGGACAGCTTAAGAGATATAAAAAGAAGAATCAAGAGTATCAAAAACATTCAGCAGATTACGCGTGCAATGGAGATGGTTGCTGCTAACAGACTTAAAAAAGCTGAAGCCAGAGCCCTGGCCGCACGTCCATATGCACAGAATATTACTAAAATCCTGAGTCATATAACAGAATCAACTCCGGAAAAAGCCCATTTCTTTAATTCAAAAGAAGAAGTAAAAAAGATTATGGTTATACTGATTACTTCAGACAAGGGGCTGTGCGGAGCTTATAATACTAACATTATTCAACATACACTTAAATTTATCAGTAAAAATTCTCAGAAAGAATTAAAACTACATTTGTTTGGCAAAAAGGGCAATAATTATTTTCAGACAAGACCATATACAATTGAGCAGTATTATACAGAAACAGTAGAGACATTGGGAAGCTCATCATTGCAGACTGGTAACAACAAGATAACGGAAATAGCCGCAAAGATCATAAACGATTTTGAAGATGGTATTTTTGATGAAGTCCACTTGTTTTTTACTAAATTCAAGACCGTAATGAAATCTGAACATACTGGATTGAGGCTGTTGCCAATAGAAGGTGTTGATGCTGACTCTGAAGAAAATGAAGAAAAAAAGAGTATGATGGGAGGCTACATTTTAGAACCGTCATCAGAGGAGATTTTTTCAAATCTTCTACCCAAGTATATAGAATCCCAGTTACGTCAGGCAATATTTGAGTCATTAACGGCTGAATTCGCGGCACGAAGAGTTGCGATGATTGCAGCGTCAGAAAATGCCGAAGAAATAATAGGCGAGCTTACGCAAATATATAACAGGGCCAGACAGGAGGCTATCACCAAGGAGCTGCTTGAAGTTGTTTCTGGTTCTGAAGCATTAGCAAAATAAATTAATAATTTTATATAGTTGTATGGTAAGGAAAGAGAGGTAATTACGTTGAAGAAAGGGGAAGTGGTACAAATAATAGGTCCCGTGGTAGATGTAAGGTTTCCCCCGGGGAATCTTACTCCCATTCGAAATGCCATAAAAATCGAGGATAAAAAAAGAAATATAAATCTCGTTGCAGAGGTGGCGCAACATATAGGTAATGATACTGCCAGATGTGTTGCACTGGCGCCCACAGACGGGTTGGTAAGGGGAATGGAAGTTATTAACACAGGTGAACCAATATCAGTGCCTGTAGGCTCGGAAGTTCTGGGTAGAATATTCAACCTGTTAGGTGAGCCGTTAGATACAATTGGAGAAGTTAAAACAAAGGAACGTTATCCGATTCATCGCCCTCCACCTACGTTTGAGGAAAGGGAAGCGGTAACTACGGTTTTTGAGACCGGCCTCAAGGTTGTTGACCTGCTCGCTCCTTTTGCAAAAGGTGGAAAGGTTGGTCTGTTTGGCGGTGCGGGTGTAGGGAAAACCGTTCTTATTATGGAGCTTATCAAAAGTATCGCCAGTGAACATGGAGGATTCTCAGTCTTTTCTGGTGTGGGTGAAAGAACGAGAGAGGGAAATGACCTCTGGCTGGAAATGAAGGAATCCGGCGTGCTGGACAAAACCGTTCTTGTCTTTGGTCAGATGAACGAACCACCGGGTGCAAGATTGAGAGTTGCCTTGTCAGGACTTACCATGGCAGAGTATTTCAGGGATTCTGAGGGGCAGGATGTATTGCTGTTCATTGACAATATCTTTCGTTTTGTACAGGCAGGTTCAGAAGTATCTGCTTTATTGGGACGAATGCCTTCTGCAGTTGGTTATCAGCCTACATTAGCCAATGAGATGGGAGATCTTCAGGAGAGGATTACATCTACTAAGAAAGGTTCTATAACTTCGATGCAGGCTATTTATGTGCCTGCGGATGATTTCACTGATCCTGCACCTGTTGCCACCTTCCCGCATCTGGACTCTACCATCTGGCTCTCAAGGCAAATAGCAGAGATGGGCATTTATCCTGCAGTTGACCCTTTACAGTCAACCTCTCGTATTCTTGACCCCCATATAGTAGGGCAGGAACACTATGAAGCGGCCAGGGAAGTGCAGAGGATTTTGCAGCGCTATAATGATTTGCAGGACTTTATTGCCATATTGGGTATGGAAGAGTTGTCGGAAGAGGATAAACTGACTGTAGCCAGGGCCAGAAGATTACAGAGATTCTTGTCTCAGCCATTCTTTGTGGCAGAACAGTTTACGGGCATAAAAGGTAAATATGTTAAGATCGATGATACCGTGAGAGGGATTAAGGAAGTAATTGATGGTAAACACGATCATCTTCCGGAACAGGCTTTCTACATGGTGGGCGGTATAGAAGAGGTTGTGGAAAAGGCAAAACAGATGGAAGGAAAGTAGGGAAGATCTGCTGCCGGTTCTATGCATTTATTGATACTGAAAAACTTTAAACCTTTTATTAATGGAGTTAATGGAGAGCTATGGCTGAAAATACATTTAGTTTAGATGTTATCACTCCTGAGAAGATAGTATATACTAATGAAGTAACTGCTATAGTTGCCCATGGTACAAGTGGGTATCTGGGTGTCCTTGCACATCATTGTCCCCTTGTCACCACTCTTGAACCCGGCCCGTTTAAAATTACTGAACCCGGTGATAAAGAAGTCAAATTTTCTATGGAAAGAGGTTTTATAGAGGTGAGAAAAAACAAAGTAGTAGTTTTGGCCGATGCTATTGAAGAGTCGTAATCGTTTGAACTAAGATGGAAGGTACGGCATCTTAAGAGATCATTGGAGATGTTTCAAGATCATTTACAGACAAGCTTTCGATTAAATGAAAACTTAGCTTTGACCTTTGCAGGTTTTCCGCCGATCTCAAGCACCGGGTGTGCAAGAAAGTTGATCGGCCCTGTTACCGGGCCCGGTTCAACGACAAGATCACGTCCCCGGCTAAATTCAATTCGGTTTGCCGGATGCCGGCCAAAATAATAACTGGCCAGATTAGAGTACTTGTCAGCTTCGCTGATGTCAACAGGCCACCATTTTCCCTCCGCGTAAAACTCTGCACCGCAATGATAACCGTGAATTCCTCCATCATTTCGTGAGGAAGGGATTGCCGCTCCCATTGAAAAACGTGCCGGGATGGAGATGCTTCTCGAGAGTGCAATGAAGTAGGAGTGAAAATCAGTACAGTTTCCTGTTTTTACATTACAGGCATAGACGGCGTCGCCATTACCCCAGCCATCGCCGTTTCTGATATATTGCATATTATCGATGACGTAGTCGTACAAGGCTCGAGCACGCACGAGATCTCCATTCTTCCCTTTAACAACTTTCTCAGCAATGCTTTTGAAATCTTCATTGAGAGGCACCAGACGATTCGGTCTTAAATATTCCTCCGGAGCTGACTGAGGTTCGGCATAAGCGTCCTTTTCAATTCTTCGGACATGGAAAAGAAGCTCGACATTTTTTTTGCTGTCTTCCCGATCGAGATTGACTAGAAGAACCTGGTTGCCGTATTTCTGGTCTTTGAGGATTTGCCTTTTTCCGGGAATCTCCATGGAGCTTATCTCGACCGTTTGAAAGGCATCCGAAGTCGGCAGGGGGAGCCACATACGAGCAGGTTCCGTTATTTCAGGCAATGCAACCGTGTATAAAAAATCGAATTCGTCCTGACCGTTGAGCACCCCTAAAAGGTTTCGGGATGCATCTTCAATTGCAACCCGCTGCCAGGTCTTGTCTTCTTTTTGTTCCCATGTGTAAAAAGGCTGACCATTAATCTTGTGGACAGTTGTTTCAGTAACCGTCATTGAACCGGGGTCACCTTTAAGAAAGAAATCTACATCATATAAATCCCCTTCAATGTCCGCAACATCCACACAGGCAAAGTGGTAACGCGGGCCCAGGTTTGCCAGGTATTCGGTATGAACACGAACCAGTTTAAGTTTAAGTTCTTTCTCTTCGAATGGAAGTGTAAAATAACCACCCCCTAAGCGCATTTTCTCCTCAATATAGTGTTGTATGCCGGCCTCGATATCCGCAGTGACTACATTAGGAACAGTAGAGGTTCCGGCAGAACCAGTGGTTTGAGTTATACTGAAGGTGCCCAGAGTCAGGAATATAATGAAAGAAATACGGCATATCATCATTTGTCTTCTTATCCTTAGTTAATTACTCATTCGCAGTGTTTACATAATTAGACTTTAAATTAAGCTTTTGGCAGCTTAAATTCCTCGACTCCGCCCGGAATGACGTCATACTGAGCGGAGTCGAAGCATTGAAATTCCTATACTTTTACTTAGGATGTGCAGTACCGGGATGCTCTGACTTGGGATGCTCTGATTTTGGGTGCTCAGCAGCAGCTTCAGCTTCAGCTTCAGTATCAGCTTCAGTATCAGCAGCAGCTTCAGCCTCAGACGCTTCAGCCTTAGGATGCTCTGCTTTTGGGTGTTCTGTGGGATGCTCGCTTCCCTGACCCTGAACATTCCCATTCATGACGCCTAGAGTTGCAATGGCAGCAACAAAAACAAGTGTTAGTAATATTTTCATGTCATCTCCTTTCTTAAAAAAATTCAACATTCTAATAATTGAAAACCGTGTTTTCATTATATCAAAACTACTAAAAAATCTTTTTGATTTACAGGAATTATATTTTGAGCATGGTATTGACCGGGCACTTTAAGAATCCGACAAGTGTAATTCTTTTTCCATATAACTTACTCTCTCTTTAGCCTGCCATATTCGGATTCCCATCAAACCACGTATATAACCAAACAGTTCATTTGATTTCTGTTCATCTATAATATGGGTATAAGTTTCTATTGCCTTATCATAGTAGTTCGCCTGTTCACTTTCAAATAACAATGCCAATTCTTCGTAAAGATTTCCAATTCGATATTGTGCATTAAAGGGTGTTATCCCCGTAAACTTCTCTATTATTTCATTAAATTTTGTTGTTGCCATCTTATAATTAATTTTAGCCCCTTCATCATCTCCCACATCATAAAGCGCCATGCCTACATAATGATACGCTTCGGCTACTGCATACGTATGTTCCTGCGCCTCTTCTTTGAACCCTTCTTTAAGTTCCTCCAATATGTTCTTATTTCTTCTTTCCACCGCATCAACAAGACTGATACTCAGTGGAATCCCGGAATCTTCCAGTTCATTCTGGCTCTCTATTCTTACATGTGGAAAAAGTAATTTTGAAAGACTCTCCAGGCTCAACCCTTTAACCAAATAGAGATCAGTAACAGAACGGAACTCTTCATGCTCTTTCCTGTAATCTATAATAATATCTATTTCTTCTCCACTCATCCCAAACTCTGTATTCAAAAATATTTTGAGGTCATCATCACTGGCCCGAACCAGTTTCTTGTATAATCTCAGTAATTTAACTAGAACTGCCAATTTGTAAGAAGGTGTTTCTCCATGTAAGACCGTTCTTCTGAAGAAAACAAGCCATGGATTTCTGCAAGATATATTTAATTGTCTTTTATTGTCATAAAAAACCTCCAGAGCTATTTTAAGCTTGCATTCTTCCATATCCTTTGAGTTTTTGCTATTGAACTCCTGATATTCTTGATCAATCCTATTAAAATACTCCTCTATTATCTCTTTCATCTGGATAGAATTTACTTTACGATGCAGTTTGAGTTCATGTGGACTATACTCTAAAGCCTTTTTGTAGTGTTCAACAGCTTCTTCATATTGTTGGTTCTGGCAATACTTATCTCCGAGATATTCATAAAATCTTTTAGGCATTCTCCTCGGGCTGAGACCATCCTTGTTTAAATGGGCAGACTTTTCAAAATGTTCTACTATCTCTTTTGGAGTCTGTAAGGATTTTTTTGTAAGGAAATCCAGGCCTGAAATATATTCATACACGCAATTACATTTCTGTACCAGATCTTCGCTGATGCCGTTACATATCTTTGCCTTCTGAATGCAATCTCTTGCCTGCTGAAACAAGCCAAATTCTGAGTACACTTCACCTAATTGAAAAAGTATATTTACATTCGCTTCACTATCTTTATCCTGATTGTCCGTATATTGCTTTAAGAATTTCTCAATAGCGGTCTTATAAATAACAGGAACAACTTCAACTTTATTGTCTGCAACACGAACTACGTGTACTTTTATATCTCCCGATTCATGATCAATATCCACACCGGGAACTTCCTCTCCATCAGGAAGTTTTATCCATGGTGTTTTCTTAATAACGCTTGCAGTAAAGACTACATCCTTTCCCTTAACTATATCTTCTATAGTCAATATCCTGTTCCACGGTATTTCTCCCTCCTTTTCTGTGCCGGGCATTACGATCTTAAAATTCCTCAAAATATCAATTTCACTCTTTTTGAAAAGATCCCAGTTCTTTAGTTTGCCCAATAGTTGCTCCTTCTGCGCAACCTCAAGCGGCAATATCCTCAATGTCATTTCTCCGCCAAGTTGCTTTACTATTATGCCACTCAAAACAGCTTCAGGAATACCTCCAACTCCTATGATCAAATCAACTTCTCTCCTTGACACTGCAAAAGTGGGGGTAAGGTCATCTTCTTTGACAAGAACTATTTCTGCTCCGAGTTTATTAATTGTTCCTATGAGTCTCTTATGCCGCAACCTGTCCAGGACAACAACCTTCATCTTTTTGATTTCATCACGAATATTCTGTGCGGTCGTCTCTTTGTTATTGTCTTTCAGCACCTTTTCTGCCATAAGCCTTAGATTTTTCGTAATACCACATGTTATGCTGACGCCGGCGCCTTTGTATTTGTTGCCAACTATCGTTTTCACTCCATACATATCAGGAGAATTAAATAGACCTTTCCTTTTACTATAACCAACTGCAAAAATTGCCCCTCCTTCAGACTCCTGATCTACTATACAACGGTCATTCTCGAAAGCGCTGAGCACAATGTCTGCTTCGTTATCCTTGCGCACTGTTGCGGCAGAACCGAATCTTTCACCTATATACAACATCGGCATTTCTTTCCGTTCTCCCTCTGCATTTACAACATAAGCCTGCCACCAGTTAAAGCTGTTATAAATATGCCTGAGCCACCAGACCGCCATACCCCTTGTGCGAAATACGTTAAATCCCTCGCCATTCGTGCTGAAATACCTTAGAG
>Ga0208409_1001156_pt1 | contig 11105 bp, 10 predicted proteins | sample ETNtaG_29_FD_185784 | JGI IMG/M metagenome (GOLD analysis project Ga0208409, IMG submission 185784) | Marine microbial and viral communities from oxygen minimum zone, Eastern Pacific Ocean - ETNP201406SV201 (SPAdes) (version 2) | ecosystem: Environmental > Aquatic > Marine > Oceanic ...
CTGTTAGTGATATTGGCTGCAAGAGAAATCTGGCCGCACTTAGTCGTTATCCTGACCATTTCTCCATCTTTTATTCCGGCATCATCGGCATCTTTTTGTGATATTTCTACAAATGAATAAGGTTGCTTCTGTACGCTTCCCTTTGCCCTGTGAGTCATGGTGCCACTGTTAAAGTGATAAAGAGTGCGTCCTGTGCTGAGAATAAAAGGGTAACTCTTGTCAGTTTTTTCAAGAGATGGTTTGTTTTCTGTTGTGGAAAATATTGCTTTTCCGTTGAGGAACTTTTTCTCGTACAGAAATTTTGTACCGGGGTGGTCAGCTTTTGGACATGGCCATTGTATTCCACCATTTTCGAGTCTTTCATAACTGATTCCGGCAAAGTTAGGTGAAGCCTTTCTGATCTCATCCCAGACGGCTTCAGGCGAATCATAATTCATTGAGTATCCCATGTAAGTGGAGAGTTCAGATATTATGTTCCAGTCTGCTTTTGCTTTGCCCGGTGGTTCAACACTCTTTTTTATCCTCTGAACACGTCTTTCAATATTAGTAAACGTACCATCTTTTTCAGCAAAACAGGCTGCCGGTAATATTACGTCGGCATATTGAGCCGTATTTGACATAAATATATCCTGTACTATCAATAGCTCCAGTTTGTTCAGTGCCTTCTTTACTTTTGTTGTATCAGGTTCACTCATCAGGGGATCAGCACCCATAACGTACATAGCCCGAACCTCCCCTTTTTGTGCGCTATTAAACATCTCCCTGATTTGCAGGCCTTTATTTTTAGGTAATGAGGTTTTGTAAATCTTCTCGAATCTCTTACGAACCGTATTATCTGAGACAGGTTGGAAATCTGTGTAGAAATTGGGTATAGCGCCCATGTTGAAAGCTCCCTGTCCATTGTTCTGACCCAGGAGCGGGTATATTCCCGCGCATTCCTTACCAATATTACCAGTCAGCAGGGCGAGGTTTACAAGGCTTTTTACATTATCAATACCAGACCTGTGTTGTGTTATACCATTTCCATATAATATTATGGCGTTCTCTGCGTTTGCATAGATTCTGGCGGCTTCCCTGATTGTTTCCCCGGATATACCGGTTAGTTTTACGGTTTTCTCAATATCAACTTTTGCAACAGCCTTTTTAAGCGTGTTAAACTTCTCTGTCTTCTTTTCTATAAACTTTTCATCATGGAGTTTTTCCTCGATGATTACGCCAATCATGGCGTTGATGAGAGCGGTATCTGTTCCGGGTTGCAGGTTTAAGAAGACCTCTGCTTTTTTTGCCAGCCATATCCTGCGTGTGTCAGCTACAATTAGTGTTTTACCGTTTCGTACTGCCTTCTTTATCTCAAGTCCTATTATGGGATGCGATTCTGTAACATTAGCGCCAATCACAAATATCACATCAGATTCTGAAATTTCCTCGATTGAATTTGTTGTAGTACTCAGACCAAGAGTACTTCTCAGGGCGTTTAAGGTTGGGGCGTGGCATTCTGTTTCTGACTGGTCAATATTATTAGTACCGATTGCGGCCCTTGCGAATTTCTGCATCAGGTAATTCTCTTCGTTCGTACAACGTCCTGAACTTATAAATGATATGGAGTCTTTTCCATGTTTTGATTTTATAGCTTTCAGCTTTTCGGAAATAACGCTGTATGCCTCTTCCCAGCTTGCCTTTTCGAGGTTTCCATTCCTTCTTACCATGGGGGTATCAAGCCTGTCCGGATGGTTTATGAAGTCATAGGCGAATCTTCCCTTCATGCAGAGGTTACCATTGTTTGGCGTAGACCCCACTTCCGAGGTTATTTTATTTATTCCCTTATGATCAACGTGGATATCAATCTGACACCCGATACTGCAGTAGCCGCATGTTGATCTGATCTTTTTTACCTGATAGGGACGGCCTCTGCCCATTGCCTGTTTCTCATACAGAGCACCTGTTGGACATGTTGATACACATTGACCGCAAAGGACACATGGGCCGTCCAGAAGTGATTCACCAAAAGGAGTTGCAACCCACATTTGAAATCCTCTGCCTCCGAACTCTATCGCGTGTTCCTGAGTTACTTCATCACATATCCTTACACAACGACCGCATCTTATGCACTTGGGAGTTTCTCTGTAAATAAGCTCGTTTTTATCATGAAGTTCTCCGCCTCTTTTTTCATCACTCCTGAATTTTTCTCCCTTGATGTCCATGGAATATGCGACATCCTGAAGCTCGCAGCAGCCTGTAGCCTCGCAGGTCATACAGTCAAGTGGATGGTCTGACAGTATATATTCGATGACCCCTTTCCTCGTTCTGCGTACATTCTCAGATTCTGTGTTCACAACCATGCCGTCAGTAACCTTGGATACGCATGATAGCAGTAACTGCCTTGCCCCTTCGACTTCTACCAGACATATTCTGCATCCAGCGTATGGATCGAGACGTTTATCGTAACAGAGAGTAGGAATCGATATGTCGTTTTCCCTGGCTACTTCGAGTATGGTCTTGCCCTGCTCAGCCTCACAAATTTTATCATTAATGGTTAATTTAACCTTTTCCATTTTATAGAAACTACCTTTTTGTTAATTAAATTTTCCAAGGATTACGTGAAAAAAGAAATCTAATTTTACAAAAACAGGCAAAGAATGCAAATAAAACATTTGTGATGTATTTATATGTGACGTTATGTTAAGAAATTAAGGAATAGGGTATTCAGGCTAAGTAGATTTATTTGCTTGAAATCAGGGAACTAATCAGGCATATTCTATGTTGACTATTATACGTATACAGCAATTTAGATTTACACGAAATTTAGTCATTATTTGTATTTTTTAAAAGAAGGAGAGGTCTTATGAAGCGTATGGGAATTTTTATGGGTGCTGTTGTTATTGCATTCTTGTTAGTGGCTTTTAACTCTGATAATCCGGTATTTGCCAACAGTTGCTGTAGCATTGAGAAGGTTGAGAATGATGGTAGTAAGGATGGTGCAGAAGGTGGCATTATGGAGGTTGCTACTGGTGAAAGTTCTGTTAATGATTGTACGGTTTGCGGACAGGCCGCAGACAGTAATGGTCAGCAGAAAGATGTAGAACACGATGGAAAGACCGTTCATTTATGCTGTGAGGGTTGCGCAAATGCATATAACGAAAATCCTGATAAATATTCAAAGTCAGAACACCCAAAAAAGAACGTGGAGCAGGGTATTAATTAGTAAGTCGTAATGTAGTATCAAAAAGTATTCTAAAAAAGGCGTTCCTGTGTTAGTCAGATGCATGAACGCCTTTATTGTTTATCAGCTTATTTGATTAGAGCTGATTACAAATAGAAGTAGCATAAGTTTTTTCATGGTTTTTATTTTCTGCTGAGGGTATAGTGCAGAGCACATAGTTTATGGAAAGGCCGCATATTTTGCCTACCCTTACCATCTTTTAATCAAAAGATTATTTTATGAAAATTTACCTCATTTATATCCGAGACGAGGATTATTACAACATTCTTCCTGAAAAACTCAGGAGAGCAGGAAACAGTGACCGCATTGAGGTGATGGCTTTCCCGCCACTTGGCATTCAGACACTGGCTCCGATAATTCGCAGTCACGGACACGAGGTAACCATGTTCGATACCTGCCATCCACAGATGAAAGAAGAGCACATCGAGCAGGCCGTGAAAGATGAAAAACCTGATGTAATTGTCCTTTCGTTTCTTTCAACTACTTGTTACCTCCTTGTGAAGAGTATGGCGCAAAGGCTAAAGAAGGCGGCGCCAAAAACACCCATTATTATCGGAGGGGCTTTTGCAACGGTGAATGCTGTTAAGATACTGAATGATGCTCCATACATCGATTGCGTTGGCAGGGGGGAAGGTGAAGAGTTGATTCCTGAGTACCTCGACAACCTGGATAATCTGAAAGTAGTTGGCGGTCTTACCTGGCGATTCAATGGTGAAGTGGTCCAAAGCCCTGACCGGCCCCTGATAAGTGACCTTGACAAGTTTCCTTATCCTGACCGTAAAAGCTTACCCATCGAATATATCGAATCTATGCCAATGGATGCACCGGCAGTTCTTTCTCTCGATCGTTTTTGCACCATGCAAACCACACGCGGCTGTCCTTTCAAATGTATTTATTGTGATATTCCATCCCTTGCACGTGGCAAGTGGCGTAACCGCTCACCGGAGCATGTTCTGGGCGAAATGCAGCAGTTGAATGATGAAGGCTACAGATCAATCTACCTGACTGACGACCATTTCCTGATGCAGCGTAAACGCATAGAGACCATTTGCAATGGTATCATCGACAGAAAACTGGAGATTCATTGGGGATGTGAGGGCAGAGTTGATTCGGTGGCTGTTGAGGAACTCCCATTGATGGTAAAGGCTAACTGCACTTTTCTTGCCTTTGGCGTGGAAGCCGGAACAAAGAAAGTACTCGACCGCCTGAAAAAGAACCAGACCCTTGAACAGATAGAATATGCCGTAAAACAAGCCAAAAAAGACGGAGTTGAAACGACGCATGGCTTTTTTCTGGTCGGCTCGCCGGATGAAACCGTTGAAGATATTCTGGAGAGTTTTCGATTTGCCTTCCGACTTAGACTCGACACATTTAGCTTTAGCCGGCTATGCGCCTACCGCGGAACCCCGCTATGGCAGGAATATGTGGAAAGGGGTATTATTGATGATGAGCGCGACTGGCATAAATGGTTCAAGTGTTCAGACATTGATCCAACAATTCTTCCGAGCGAAGTGGTTCAGCAGGCAAGGACAAAGGGATATAAGCAGTTGTTTGGTTACTTGGTACTCCGTCGTCCCATAGCCACATTCAGGCTTCTTCGCAAGTTCAGCCGGTATATGACGGCCTCGGATATTTTCAGATTGTTATGGAGTCCGTTTAGCAAAAAGGACAAAACCAGAAAACCTGAACTTCCTGAATGGATGATCGAGCAGGGACTGGAAACACCGGTCAGGACGGCTTCTTAGGGAAAATTGACTTAATATAAAGTTTTCCTGATTTCATCAACTTGTTTTTTCGGTTTTCTATTACTAACGAGATTCACCTTCATGTTCTCAATTATATTGTTTACACTACTATAATTAGAATTTAAACCTCAATAGTCATCAGGTCCTCAGCTAATACTATCTCTCCGCTGAACTCCTCTCTGCATTGACCCAGAATATCGTAATCATCACAAATTGGGTAAAAGTGTGTCAGTATGAGTTTCCTGCAGTTCGATTTCCTTGCTATCCTTCCTGCAAGTGTTGAATTAAGGTGTCTGTCCACCTTTATGTGTTCCGGGTAGGAACATTCCAGTAACAGCACATCTACGTCACGTGCTAGGTCAACAATGCTTTCGCAGTAATCCGTGTCACCGGAATATACGAGGCTTTTTCCGTCTTTTGATTCGATACGGTATGCGAGGCTGCCCTCGTGATGATTGATGAGGCTTGAGGTAAGCCTGAAGCCTTTAAAGTCAAGATGACCTCCCGGTAATTCATTGACAGTAAGATCGTATCCCCTGGCCTCGATGAAATTATTGAAGACATTTGTCAGGTTACGGTGAAATTCCTTCATACCGGCAGGGCCGATTACTGTCAGATCTTTACCCTTGTAGTTGCTGGGAATCCTCAGTGCAAACAGGAGTGAGATAAGGTCTGTAACATGGTCTGGATGAAAATGTGTGTAGATCGCATAGTCAATGTCCTTAAAGTTTACAGACGCCTCTGCAATCTTCTTTAAGGTTCCTGAGCCGCTGTCAAGCAGCAGGGTCTTGTCGGCAATGTTTATAAGATAGCCGGAAGAGCCTCTCCTTGCCGTAACGATACCTGTCCCTGAACCGAGAATGGTAAGTTTCATAATAAATTATTCCTTCTTTAGTCCTGCGGAAAGGAGGTATGTTACTAAATTTGCCTGGTAACGTACAGAAATATTAATCTCAATATATTATGAAGCGTTCTGTATAAACAAAACAAGCCCACCAGATAATGTGGACTTACTTTGTTTACAAAACTGAGGCTTAACCACCCGTTATATTGATAAACGGGATGGTATAAATAATCCTTACAGCTTCGTACTTTCCATCCTTCCTTGAAAAGTTGCATTTTATATAGTCACCTGCCTCGAGATCGGAAATGTCGAATTTGTCTGACGTTTTAAATTCAGTACCACCTCTTATCGACATTATATTTGTCACTTCATCTCCTATATAACAGGCTGTGTCCTCAGTAATCATTAATGGTGCATCACCCAGCAATTCACATTTTTCAAAACAGATTTCGTTCTTTTCAAGATCGATACTCTTGATTGTACCTTCAATTACTGCGAGCTTTGAAGCTCCTTCGGCGAAGCCGGGCCAATCAACAGACTTTCCTGCAAATGCATTAAGCCCAAATATAAAAGCTCCTAAAAAGAAGGCTAGCATGGTATATGTCGTTAGTCTACGCATCTTCTTACCCTCCTTTTTTGACTACTTATTAATTGAATAATTGTTTTTTCCTTCTTGTGCTTTTAACAATTATCACGCCAATATAGTTCCTTAGCCCAATAAGGAAAGTACAGTAAACTTCGCTGGAATAAGGCGCTGTAGCTATATTAGAAAAATCCAGATTCTTAGATTATGTCTTAGAAAATGTATACTGTTTCTGATATCATTTTGTTATGGAAATTCCGGCTTTAAGGAAAGAGATTGTAAACTTGATAAATAAGAGAGGGAAGATAACGTTTGCTGATTTTATGGAATTGGCACTTTATCATCCCGAACATGGATACTATACCTCCGGAAAGGAGAAGATAGGTAAAAAGGGTGACTATTACACAAGCTCAGATGTTCATCCCGTATTTGGTGAGCTTATTGCCAGACAGCTGGAACAGATGTGGCGGCTGATGGGGAAAGGCCGGTTTACGGTAGTAGAGATGGGAGCTGGTAAGGGCAGGTTTTGTTATGACATAATTAATTTTATAAAAAAGAAATTCCCCGAATTCTTCGAGGAGGTTGATTATAAAATAGTAGAGATAAGCCAAAATCTTATTGAGAGACAATCCAGTACCTTGAAGGGACTGGAGGATAAAGTATCGTGGGAATCTCTCTCTGAAGACGGTTTTTCGTTTGAGCCTGTTATAGGGAGCTTTTTATCAAACGAATTCGTTGACTCTCTTCCGGTACATCAGGTGGTGGTAGAGAATAATTGCCTGAAAGAAATATATGTAGCAATTAAGGACGATAAGTTCTGTGAGGTAATTGATGATCTGTCCGATCCGGCATTGGAAGATTATTTTGCAAAGTCTAAAATAAGTTTAAAAGAGGGGCAAAGGGCAGAGGTGAATCTGAAGGCACTGGATTGGGTAAAGAATATATCCCGTTACTTAAAGAGGGGTTTTGTTATTACGATAGACTATGGATACCTTGCCGAAGATCTTTATTCTGAACAAAGGCACAGAGGGACATTGATGTGTTATTACGAGCACATTACAAGCGAGAATCCGTATGAGAGAGTTGGTAGTCAGGATATAACATCTCACGTAAATTTCAGCAGTTTAATGGAAGCAGGAAACAGATGTGGATTAAACACAACCGGTTTTACCAGACAATCAAAGTTCTTAATAGCACTTGGCATTCTTGATGAGATGAATAAGGTGCAGGGAGATATCGGCAAACTTCTGACAATAAAGAACCTTTTCCTGCCAGGCGGGATGGGAGATGTCTTTAAAGTCTTAATACAACACAAGGGAATAGATAATCCGGAATTAATTGGTTTAAGGAGTATGTCCGAACCGGGACTCGTCAGGGAGATTGAGGGATTGGTGATGAAAGAAAGGTGAATTGAGAATGAAGATACGTTATAATGTTTACATAATTTCGGTAGTTTTCCTGCTGTTGATTCAGCCACTTATTTCAGGCTGTACGACAACGGCGACAAAGGAATTATACGAAAAGGATTTATACAAAGAAGAGGCGGGCTTAATTGGCCAGAACCTTTTTCGTGATAAATGTTCTCTGTGTCATGAACTGCCGGTCATTGACGCCTATCCTTATACCCCGGAAGAGTGGGCAAGCATAATCAACTACATGCACGATACAAAAGAGGCCGGAAAGTTTATAACAACAGAAGAGGCGGAAGAGATAAAAGGTTACCTGAAATGGCTAAGCCAAACAAGATAACTAAACAAAGAGAAAGGATAAGAAACATTCTTAAAGGAGATCAATAAAATGAAAGATGATACAGTACAGGATACAACTACACAATTAGAGAGAGGATTAAGCAGGAGAGATTTTGTGAAACGCGGTCTTGCCGTTGGTCAGGCTGTCTTCATAGGTGGTGTACTGGTTGGAAACTTTGCAGGATGTACAACTGCGTCGAAAAAGGATAAAGAGACAGATGCTGGAAGGAAGACGAACATCAAGCTTACCCACATTACTGATACCCATGTTACATTTACTGGAAAGAATGGTACTGCCCTGGTTGAGGAAAGCTTTAATATCTTCAGGGATATCATAGACCAGATAAACGAGATGGGCGACATAGATTTCATCCTCTTTGGCGGTGACAATATAAATAACACAGATCCCGGTACAAAGGGATTCGATGAGTTTATGAGTATCATGTCAGGTGTTGAGGTTCCTTACTTTGCCCAATTCGGCAATCGTGAGTCCTCTCCCATCCCTCCCGGGATCGCACTATCAAAGGAGCAGTATGCCACGAAAATGAAGGGTCACGGACTTGATACCGGTCGTTATTCATGGAGCGTGTCACCTGTGCCGGGTTTGAGAATATTAGGATTGGACACATCAATAATCGATCATGATAACGGCGAAATTCCACAGACGGAACTTAAATGGATTAAGGAAGAGATTGCAAAATATCCGTACGACACAGTCATCACACTCAGTCATCATCTCCTCCTTCCTACATGGGGGAACAGGGATATACCAAAGTGGAGTAAGAAATACCTCCTGAAGAACTATCAGGAAGTTAATACGGTTCTTGAAGGTGCTCCTCAGGTCAAGGCGTGTCTCATGGGACATCATCACATCTCAAAGATTCAGACCGTTAATGGGCTTCATTATATCGCATCCCCGGCAACAGTTCAGTACCCGCACGCCTTCAGGACAATAACGATTAATGATAATGAGGCGAGGCTTCAGTTCCACCAGGTCAGAGACCGGAGGATTATAGAACTGGGGAGACATAATCTGTTAACAAGCAAAAACGCGGAAGAGTATGCAGGTGGCAGCGCTGAAGACATACTGGCCTACTGTCATGGTGGTGAGGGTGATAATGATGTTACACTGAAACTCAGGTGAAACGAGAAGTTAGAGGCAAGATTTACCGCAGAGATGCAAAGTCCGCAGAGAAACAAAAAGAAATACTAACAAACAGGATGCACTAGTTAATAAGAATAAGTGTAGCTTGGATAAGATGAAAATGATATGGTTTTTCTCGCTTTACCCTCTAAGATTTTCTCTGCGGACTTTGCATCTCTGCGGTGAATTCATCTTTATTCACTCTAAACTACATTTCGCTAAAGTTCTCTATTGCAAATGCTTTATCTTTTGCGAATATTCTGCTCAAACCTATTTCCTCTTGATTTTGATATTTAACAGGATATTATAAATTTCAAAATTTCCATCAGTTTACTAAGTTGTCATACCTGAACAGAAAGGCAAATACTATATGAAATATATAACGATTACAGGGTTTATGGTTGCATGCTTATTAACAGTATATAACGGGCAGGCTTTTGCCCAAAGAAATGATGCTGAAGTAAAAATTGGGGTATATGTTCGTGGCGAGGAAAACATCAATGGTTTAATTGAAAATTACATAGGCAAAGAGCTTGGAAACCTTGGTAATGTTATAGTAACCTATTCTCAACTTGACTGCGCAATCGATGTTGTGGTAAAAAAACTTACGGACGATAGCAGTGCTAAGGGCGGTTATGTGCTTTCCGTAACTATTGTTGACAGGTTTGATAGTTCTATAATAACCAGGGCAATTGAAGAATTAGATACAATAATACCAAAAATCAAAGCCCAACCGATTGTGATAAAACAATTGGAAGAATTATCGGTAGGATTAGTCGGTATAGCAATAAGTACCTCCAAAATTAAGAGCTATCATAATAGTTTCTTATATACCGGAAGTGAAGGGCAATTACGTGAACTATGTTTCAAAATAGTTGCTGATTTTAATAGCGAATACCTTAAAGAAAAAAGAAAAATGATTCAAAGAAGGTATTATTGATTAGGCATCTTATGGCAAAACTGAAGCTGGATTTGCATGAAATATGCAAGAATGGGAATTTGATTGAGAAAGAACTCATTCGAATAATCGAGGAGGCCAATGAGAAAAGGATAGCCCTCGTGGAAATCATTCCCGGAAAAGGGAGCGGCCAGTTAAAGAAAACCGTCCTGCGTTTTCTGAACCGTCCTGACATAAAAAAGAAGTATCATCGTGTTAAAAAGGACAGTAAAAATTATGGAAGAGTTTTTGTGCATTTTAAACATGATTAACTGCCGAGTAAACTTGAAGGAGTGATAGGCCGGTCTTGCTGTGAACAACAATAAAATGAACAATTGGTTTTTGTATCTGATAAGATGTAAACATGGGCAACTATATACAGGTATAACAACTGATGTAGAAAGAAGATTTGAAGAACATAAAAGCCATGATAAAAAAGGATCAAAATACTTAAGAGGAAAGGCTCCTTTAAGATTGGTTATGAAAAAGAGGATTGGAAACAAGAGTTTGGCGTTGAAGATTGAAGCAAAAGTTAAAAAACTGTCAAAAGTTAAAAAAGAGTTGTTAGTAGACGGCAAAATCAAGATAAGGGATATAAAGAGAAATATTTAATACTGGTAACTGGAAACCAAAAGCAAGAGAGGAACTTCCGGTACATTATTTAGCTGTTAGTGTGTAGACGGCACCCCAGTCCCCGGGAGGAGGTTCCTGCGTATAGGCCCCGCATCTCTCCTTATACGTAATGGAAGGTCCGTCATGGGGGTCTATCTTCAGGGCTTTCTCGAAGAGGTCTATGGCCTTTTGCCACTTTTTTTTCCGGTATTCACTCAGACCATCTTCATAAACATCCAGTAACTCACGTTTAGTCTCCGGTATCTCTCCCT
>Ga0208409_1001158_pt1 | contig 11096 bp, 11 predicted proteins | sample ETNtaG_29_FD_185784 | JGI IMG/M metagenome (GOLD analysis project Ga0208409, IMG submission 185784) | Marine microbial and viral communities from oxygen minimum zone, Eastern Pacific Ocean - ETNP201406SV201 (SPAdes) (version 2) | ecosystem: Environmental > Aquatic > Marine > Oceanic ...
GCTATGGGTTTTAATGTAACATCTTCAGCATTGCGGATCTTATCTATAATTGCTTCCACATCCATTTTGTTCTCCATCGCAGTTCATTATACTAACGCTTAGATATAAATCAACTGTGATATGTATTACTGTTTTCCATTTTACTGAAATTGACAGAAGTTGTGAACGTTCTCTCTGAATGGACCACTTTTAAGAATGGAAACATAATCTGATGTAATATTCAGGAATGTCGAACTTGTCGATAGGATTTGATAACGGTAATGAATATCTCGTCAGAGATGAGAATAATAGTGGGGTTTGTGAAATATTTCTTAAATAAAAAAAGGCTTCAGGGTTAAGCTTGAACCCTGAAGCCTGTAGTTAGTTCTTACTAAAAGTAAGTGAGAGTCAATGACCTCCGCCGGAAGCTGGACGGCCTGGAGCACCTAAATCAAATGTTACCTGTATAATTTCTCCCGGATTAACACGGATTTCTCTACTATCTGTATTACCATGGTGGTCCTCAACTGAAACAGTGTATGCTCCCTTGTCTACCTGGAAAACTTTATTTCCGTTGTGGCCTGTAGAATCAGAATTATCTCCTACACATACGTCAGCATGTTCAATCGGTGAACCCATTGCTGTAACCTGAACTATGACTGTTGCAGGTGGTTCATCATAAGCAGAACTTACGTTGCCCAAACAGAAGATTAATCCGGCAGCCATTAGCGACACTAAAGTAAATTTCAACTTATTAAACATTCCTCTCTCCTTTCAAAATTAAAAAATAAAACAATCTAAATTGCAGTAGGCTTTTTGTTACACAAATCAAAATAGATTAGTAATTATACATCAAAACACATTTTCGTCAAGAGATTTTCTGTTTTAATTAGCTGAAAGTTGTTAACTTTTTCTTCTGATTTGGTTGTAATTATTCTGTTGCTTTTATAATGATATATTTCAACCAAAACAATCCTAAACCATGGGTATTAATGATGCTCAGGCAATAAATCTAAATTGGCATCAGGCTGTTCCTCTCGAGTTTATGAGAAATATTTAATACATTTCCAGCGGAAAGGCAGCTACAGGTTTATTGCTTACTGCATTGAAGGTTGTATGTTTATTGATGTCAAATATTTATGAAATATTTAACACTGTTTGTGAGTAATTATGGATATTTTTGTATTCTTTCATTATTTAATGGGGTAGGATAAGGATGCGGCAGTAAATACAGTCGTAATCACTTAACACAAAATTACTTATGCCAAATTACCATCTAAAGAACCCCTGATTTAGTTGTTAAAAACAGAATGGCAGAAAATATTAGTTTTTTCAAACAAAAAAGAGATTTTATTTAAAAGAGTAACCACGCTTTTTCATCTGGATGAAGACATAAGTAAGAATTTATCTATAGGTTGTTAAAGAAGTTAATGAAGAAATGAAGGCAGATGCCTGTTCGATTTTCTTACTTGATTCAGTCTCTAATAATCTGATACTAGAAGCTGCTGTAGGATTTGATAGTAAGACAATAAAGAAAATAAAAATGCGATTAGATGTGAATATTATTTGGCTAAAGACGGAGACGTAATCAATGTGTCATTAGGTCTAGGTTTATTACGCGAATCCTTTGCCCCCAGAAAGTAAATAAACTCTTTCAGCAACTCCTCGTTAAAGCAACCTGGCATTTTTGCCTTCATTTCCGCCAGTGCGGCAAATGGCCTTTTTGCAGCTGCATACGACCTGTTAGACGTCATTGCATCATATACGTCAATAATTCGTGCTATACTTCCAAATAAATGGATATCACTGCCTCCAAGTCCATAAGGGTAACCTGTCCCATTATGGTTTTCATGATGTTGAGCGACTATTTTTAAACACAGTGAATCAACGTTACTCTTTAGTTCTAGAATTTCCAGCCCCGCTTTAGGATGTTTTTTTACTTCATTTCCATTGTTTTTGTGCTATTATTGCCCTTATAGATTCCACATAAATTCAAATATTTTCAGGGAGATAAACTATGATAGTAGCTGAGTCAAAACCATTTAAAGAAATATATGACCTGGTTAAAGACTTCAGTAAAATTTGTGTAATCGGCTGTGGAGATTGTGTAACTGTATGTCATACAGGCGGCCAGAAACAGGTAGAAGAGCTTGCATTAAAATTACGCATTGCAGCAAAAAGAGATGGTCGAGAGCTTGAGGTAAAGGAAGAGACTGTATTAAGGCAGTGTGAGCAGGAATATGTAGAACCAATTGGTAATTATATTAATGATTATGATGCAGTAATTTCTATTGCCTGTGGTGTGGGAGTGCAGACATTAGCTGAGAAATATACACCGGCAAGAGTCTATCCCGGATTAAATACCACATGTATGGGAGCGCCTGTAGAACCCGGATTATTTCTGGAAAGATGTGCCGGTTGTGGAGATTGTGTGCTGGATAAAACAGGTGGATTCTGTCCCATAAGCAGGTGTTCAAAAAGTTTGCTCAACGGTCCGTGTGGAGGATCGATGGGCGGTAAATGTGAAGTGTCGGAAGATATACCATGTGTATGGAATCAAATATATGACCAACTTGATAAACAGCAGATGATGCATTACATGGATGATATAAGACCGCCAAAGAAATGGTCGGTAAGTACCGGTAGTTCTCCACGCAAATTAGAAATCAAACATCTGCAAAAGGAAGCGGAATAGATGGATCAACCGGTCAAGATTAAGGAAGACGTTTATTGGATTGGCTCACTGGACCCGGACCTCGCTACATTTGACATAGTTATACCTACTGAGTACGGTACGACTTATAATTCATATCTGGTTCGCGGTGAGAAGATAGCCATTATAGATACGGTAAAGGCGTATTGTGTTGACGAGTTTATTTCAAAAATAAGATCGTTAGTCAGGCCGGAAGATATAGACTATATAATTATCAATCATACAGAGCCTGATCATTCAGGCGGTTTGATCAGATTGATGGAGTTAGCGCCCAGGGCAATCCCTGTATTCTCCAGAGGAGCCAGAACTTTTGTGAAGAATATTCTACACAAAGAGTTTGATTACAAAGAGGTGAAAGAGGGTGACAGTATTGATCTTGGCGGTAAGGTGTTAAAGTTCATATCCGCTCCATTTCTCCATTGGCCTGATACCATGTTTACGTATCTTGAAACCGACAGGATACTATTCCCGTGTGATGCGTTTGGTTCACATTACTGCAGTGATAAAAGATTTAACGATGAACTGGGCTCCAAGGAAGATGCATTTAGTGCATACGAATTTTATTATCACACGATATTAAGGCCTTTTAAACAGCACGTTATTAATGCCCTGGATAATATAAAGGATATTGATATAGAAATGATTGCACCCTCCCATGGTCCAATACTGAGAGAAAATATAGAAAAATATATTGATGCATATAGGGAATGGTCAGGAAGGACAAAAAGATATCCTGACAAAAAAAAGATTACAATTATATATGTTTCATCATACGGCAGCACAAAAAGAATGGCAGAGTCTGTTTATAGAGGAGCATGCCTTCCTGATACAGATGTTTCCCTTTTCAATGCAGCAGATACTGATTTGGAGATTTTGCTTGATGAGATCGAGGCCTCTGATGAGATTCTCCTGGGCACTCCCACACTGAATGCGAAGGCGCCAAAGCCCATATTCGATATTATTTCGAGCCTTGTAACACTGAATATCAGGGGCAAGGCGGCAGCTGTTTTTGGGTGTTACGGCTGGAGCGGTGAAGCCGTACAGATAATTGAAGACATATTAAAAAGTTTACGTTTCAAGATAGTTGCTGAAGGTTGTAAGTTAAGGATGATACCTTCTGAGGAAGCGCTGAATGAATGTGAAGAATTTGGCAGAAAATGTGCATCAGCTATTTAATTCCCTGATTGTAGAATCATCAATGTTTTTGCATACATGACATGCAGACAACCCGCCCGAAACAAACAGACTATCAACCGGAGGTTTTCTTTTGATAATGTACATTCTTCTTTATATTATATACTTTCAAATATTTTCATAAATTAACAGGAGTCTAAATCTTGCAGAAAAAGCAAATTGATTCAGAAGGCAAAGATCTTACTTTGGATATAGTAGAGACTGCAATGGGAGAAGAACTCAAGGCTAGCGGCTTGTACAGGAAAATATCGGCACAGCTTGAAGACAAGGCAGCAAAGCTTAAGTTTGACGTAATGGCAGATGCAGAACAGAGACATTATGAGCAATTAAAAGAATGGTATGAGGATAATTTCGGTAAAAGCCCTGAAGCCAAAAAGATGAAAGTATCTAAAGCCGTCAAAGTGAAGAGGCCTGAAAAAAAGGCAGGTTATGAGGATGTAATAAAAATAATAATAGAGGCAGAGACAAATGCCTGCAAATTCTATGAAAACGCTGTAAAGAAGACAAAAGATGAAGGTGCGAAAAAACTGTTTGAAGCACTTATAAAAATGGAGAGTGCTCATGTTACGCAGTTCAAGGATGAATTTCGCATAATAACGGAACCATCGCTCTGGTGTGCAGAGGAAGATATTCCATGGATGCTGGAGGTGTAGGTAAATATCCCTGCCACATCTGCACCATTAAGGATGTGGACAGGGATATTTTATCTCAAGTTAGGTCGCTGTTGCGACAAAAGACTATCCTTCGACTCCGCCAAAGCTCAGCTTAGCTGTGTCAGAATGACGTCATGCTGAGCGAAGTCGAAGCATTGAAATTTCTATGCATAAATTTGACAGCTGAAAAGGAGCTTAATTATAAATTATGTGGGAAAGAATTGCAGATGTTATAAATGAGGAAAAAAAGTTTATCATAACGACCCATCTCTTTTCAGAAGGAGATGCGATCGGTTCAGAACTTGCACTTAAGCGTTTTTTGTGTGATTTAAATAAAGAGGCCGTAATAGTAAACAACGAATTGCTACCTCCTGTTTACGGTTGTTTTGATCCTGATAAGGACGTTAAGTTTCTGAAAAGCAAAGATGTTAATATTAACCTTAATGATTTTGATGCTATATTTATGGTTGATGTGGCTGACTGGGGCCAGTTGGGTGATTTCGCAGACATGATCAAGGCCAGCCGGATTACTAAGATATGCATAGATCATCACCCAACGAATCCCGGTTTTGCTGACATAAATGTTATAGTCAAGGACGCATCTTCTGCCGGAGAGCTGATATATGATTTAATCACTCATATGAATGGGGAAATTACACTGGAGATAGCAACTCCTTTATACCTCTCGATTGCAACTGATACAGGGTGGTTTAAATTCAGCAATACAAGTGCAAAGGCTTTTGAGGCTTGTTCTGTCTTAATAAAGGCCGGAGTGAAATCCCAGATAATATATGAAAAGCTGTATTATAACAAACACATAAGCTATTTGAAGTTATTAAACCTTAAGCTTGGCAACTTATGCTCAGAATGTGACGGCCAGCTGGCATGGACAAAAATGACGAAAGAGATGGTTAAATCATCCGGTGTAGAGTTTGTGGATACAGATGTAATAATTGATCTTATCCGTGCAGTAAAGGAGGTGGAGGTTGTAGTTATATTCAGGGAACTTGGAGAGAGAAGAACAAAGGTGAGTTTTCGTTCAAAACACACGGTAGATGTAAGTAAATTAGCATCCGATTTCGGAGGGGGTGGCCACGTGCGTGCTGCCGGAGCATTACTGAATAAACCAATAGATACAGTTATTGGAGACGTCATATCTGCAGCAAAGGAATTAATAGAGGAAACTTCAGCCCGTGTCTCTTCAGGTGGCAGCCTTACATAGTAGCATTAGAGAGAGAATTATAAATTCAACTCACATTCAGGAGATTATTAAGATGGCTAAATGGGAATGTTCTGTTTGCGGTTATATATATGATCCGGAGAAAGGAGATAGCATTAGTGGTATTCCGCCTGATATTCCTTTTGAAACATTACCGGATGATTGGGTTTGTCCGGCATGTGGTGCCGACAAAGATTCATTTGAGAAGATGGAAGAATGAGACTTAAAAACAAGCCAGCAATTATTACTATAAACCTAAATCATGGCTTATTTCCTGCATGGCCTTTAGAGAAATTTCAATAAATCTTTCTAATGGAATACCAAGGTGTTCACACTCTTTAATTATTTCTCTATTTACGCTCTTGGCAAATGCTTTTTCTTTCATCCTTTTTAGAATGGACTTAATCTTTACACTTTCCAGCTTCTTATCAGGATAGATTAATGCAGTGGCAATGATCAGCCCGGTAACAGTTTCAGCGGCGGCCAGTGCAAAGTCCAGTTTGGTTTCTCTGTTTATGCCAAGGGCTTCTGCATTGTGACCTTTTATTGCTTTTATTGTTTCACTATCTATACCGTGATCTTCCAGTATTCTGGACGAGACCAGTGTATGACTGGCAGGATCGTCCTTTGTTTTTTCAAAATCAAGATCATGAAGGAGTCCGGCCAGTCCCCATTTTTCAATATCAGCGTCTAATTCTCTTGCAAGTCTCCTCATTATGGCTTCGCTTGCAAGACAGTGTTTAAACAGGTTCTCATTCTTTAAGTGACTTGACAATAATTGTAAAGCTTTTTCTCTATCCATATTTAGAAGTTTACCACAACGGCTGCATGGATAAAAAAGATTTCTTTAACTTTAGGCACTTTAGTTCACTTATCGTTTTTGCTCGCTATTTTCTGTGGTATTCCCTGCCTGCCAGCAGGTAGGCGTATTTTCAGTAGTGAATATTTAAGCTTTCTTAATATGACGATAAGAATACAAGCCGTGCTCTTTTATATATGCCTCAACACACTCAGGCACAAGGCCCTTGATTTCAATCCTCTCTTTTAATCTTTTCCTTATTTCAGTCGATGAAATTCCAACAGGCTCGATCTCTGTCCTCAGTTTTTCAATATTTGATATAACGTCATCACCAATGAGTTCGGCAAGCCTGGATGATGTGCCAGTTGAAAATCCGGGTCTGTTTACGATAACAAAATGGCATAATTGAGAAAGCATTTTGATATCTTTCCATAATTCCAGTTCATTTAATGAATCGGCACCCATAATCAAAAACACCTCGCACTCCTCACCATAGTGTCCAAGAATCTCATGTACTGTGTCTATAGTATATGACTTCCCTTTACGCTTGATTTCCAGATCGGATACTTCGAATTTATCATTTACATTAATGGCCTCTTTGGCCATCTGATATCGATGTCCGGCATCCGTCAAATCGTCAGTATATTTATGAGGGGGGGTATATGTGGGTATAAAAATGACCTTTGATAAATGGTGGCGCTTGCAAACCTCTTCCGCCATGATCAAATGTCCCATGTGTATTGGATTGAAAGTACCGCCGAGTATCCCGATCCTTTCCTGGTGCAAATCAGTGTGATCTGCGGGCTTATCTTTTTCATTAATCATAAATTGCTCAATTCTGGGCCTAAACGGCTTTCTATCTCCTCCACTGTATGTAATTTCCCATTGCCAATACCCGGGCAAGTCTTCCCCTGTTCCTCCCAATCAGCCGTGTTTCTCAGATTTGATTTCCAGAACGGGAAGGTTTTGCATTGAAGCGGCCTGGTTTCATAAATCCTGCATTCTTTGTCATACATGATGCAGTTTCCATTGCCATGCTCCAGCAGGCTGGTGCGGCCGTTAATTATCCTTAAATTCTCTTCTGCAAACCGATTTGGTGAAATACCAAGGAGAGCAGAGGTATCTTTTATCTCCTTTTTATTTAACCAGACGGTACCCGGCTCTCCTCTGCAGCAGTTACCGCATCTCTGACATTCAAATCTTAATCCGTCCTTGTACCATGGAGGATTACGTTTTTTATGAATGTTTTTACCTGATTTAACTAATTTTATTTTTTTGGCCATTTAGAACGAGAAACTTTATGGCATGCAAAACATGCATTTCTCACCATTGCATCAAAATTTTCATAGGCCTCAACGATATCCTTGTTTCCGGATGCTTCAGTAATCCTGTCAGCACTATCAATAACTGCCTTTGAGTATTTTTCAAATTCATTCTTCATTGCCTTGACCGCCTCCGGATCATTTGGATCTTTACCGGTTTCCTTGAACCAATCATCAATCTCTCCTTTATCCGGAAAGAACATCCTCATTATGACCTTGCTGGCCTTGGTTACTTCATTGGACTTCCTGGCGACGGTATTGAAATCACCAATCATTATTGCATCAAACATCTTAGCCGTATGAGAACTGATTATTCGCATCAGAGAACCGGTAGGTGTGGATTTCTGCATTTGATGAGTCTCTTTATCTTCTCCCAAAGCCTTATTGCTTTCCCCTCCACAGGTTATAACCCCGGTGGTTACTGCAAACGTACAAAACACGATTATACATATTTTATTAATTTTATTCACTTCGCATGTATCCTTTCTGCAAGAGTTAACATAAATTCAAATCCCAATGTCATTAAAAACAAAATGTGACAGGATTTCAACTGTTTTCCAAATTCTACCTCTTTCTTTATTATTTATCTAAAACTTGGTAAAATTATTAATCCAATACTATAGTATTGGCAAAATTGAAAATTAATTAAATTAATGGTGGTATAGTGAATTTGCATGACAAACACTCTTCATGTACGCATTGCGGCATAGCTATTTCTGATAGAACAAGCGCTATTTTCAGTGACAAAGGGGAGGCATTTTGCTGCTGGGGATGTGAGACGGTATATAAAATATTAAGAAAAGAGCATTTCTCATTAATCAACAAACCCTCTGCTAATCTGCCTGAATATGATCTTCTGGATAACGAATCTTTTCTAAAAGATTATCTGGTGAGTGTTGATAACATGAAAGGTATGAGGTTTTTTATTGAAGGTATTCAATGTACTGCCTGCCTCTGGATCATCGATCAAATCCCTGACTGGGTTCCTCAGGTTGAAAAGGTTCATTTAAATATGAGCCAGAATACACTCTTTGTTTCCCTGAAAGAACCCGGATACTTTGGAAAGGTTGCTTCTGTTTTGTCAGCCTTGGGATATAAAGCCTATCCGATTAAGAGCCTTGATGAAGCAAAGCATTTCCAGAAGAAAGAAAACCATCAGCAACTGATGAGACTGGGAATTGCCGCTGCCTGTGCCGGAAACATCATGCTGTTCTCTTTTTCTCTTTACTCAGGGTTAAAGGGCCAGATGGCTGATGTCTTTGGATACCTGAATCTTGCTTTCTTCATACCCGTACTCATTTACTGTGCCCAGCCGTTTTATAATAATTTGTGGCGGTCATTAAAAGCCAGGCGTCCCAGTATAGATTTGCCTATTGTTGCTGCAGTGGTCATTGGTTTTGTTCTAAGCCTGTTCAATTTAATCAGGGGTAATGATGCTTTTTATTTTGATTCGCTCTCAGTATTAATATTTCTGCTGTTGGCAAGCCGATATTTTTTGAGTAGAACGCAGCAGACATTTATAAACAGTTCATATCTGCAGACATTTATCACGTCGCAGACCTGCCGGCGGTGGAATAATGAAAACCATGAATATGAACAAGTACCTGCAAGGCACTTAAATGTGGATGATAAGGTTCTTGTCGAAGAAGGAGAACGCATACCTGCAGATGGAGTTGTGGTAAGCGAATGGGTAAATATAAATCCTTCTATCCTGACGGGAGAAAGCCTTCCTCAGAAACTTTTCAAAGGCTCTGAGATATTTGCCGGAACTCAAGTCGTTTCTGACTCTGTAGAGTTCTTAGTAAAGCGTACCACCGACAACAGCCGGATCGGGCAGATATTAAAGAAAGTGGAAGAGCAGATTTATAATAAAACCCCGTTGATTTCATTAACCGACAAAGCAGCTCAATATTTCAGTATTTTCGTACTTACAGCAGGGGCTGTTTTCTTTTCATTCTACATCACGATAGATCCCGGTGAGGCTGTTAAACGGACACTAGCCTTGATAATCCTGGCCTGTCCCTGCGCATTGGCTCTTGCTATTCCATTAACACAGAGTTTATCACTGAGAAAAGCATCAAGAAAAGGTTATTTAATAAAGAATGCCGAATCACTTGAGAAGTTAAACTATGTTAAAAATGCCTTTTTTGATAAGACAGGTACCCTTACCCAGGGGAGGTTTGAATTTCTTAAGTGGAAATCTCCGGACATGGAAGAAGCAGGAAATTTTTCACCTGATATGAAGACTCTCAATGCAATATATTCCATAGAAGTTAATTCACAGCATCCCATAGCCCGTACCCTCGTAAAGCACCTTGAAGGGAGATGTGTAAATAAACTACCCGCCAATTCCTTAACAGAGATTCCCGGATCAGGAATCTCCGGAATTGTAGACAATGATCATTACAAAATAATATCGGCATTACCTGATGATAAAGACGAAGACGATTCTGACATTATATCCAGTCTGACTTCTATATATAGAAACGGGGACATTGTTGCACATGCATGTATGGGAGACATGCTCCACGACGATGCAAAGCAGACTGTCTCCCAATTAGAAAACATGGGTATAAAAACTTACATATTATCAGGAGACAAGAGAATACCTGTATCAAGTGTTGCCAGAAAACTTCACCTGGCAGACGAGCAGATTTCTCCGAACCTTTTCCCTGAGAAAAAGGATGAGATTGTTAAGGATTTTCCTGATTCCCTGATGGTTGGGGATGGCGCTAACGATTCACTTGCCATGTCTTCGGATACTGTAAGCATTGCGGTGCAGGGAAGTGTGGAATCGTGTCTGGTTGCTGCCGATATTTACGTAACCAAAGGAGGAGTTTCGCCTGTGGAAGACTTAATTTTGTTAAGCAAAAACACCTTTTCTGTTGTAAAAAGAAATCTTGTTTTTTCATTTATTTATAATACCGCCGGTGGGCTGGCTGCACTTTTGGGTTACATCTCGCCATTAACAGCGGCGGTATTAATGCCCGTCAGTTCTTTAACTGTTCTGTTTTCATCTCTCCTGGGGACTAAATTCCTGAGAAGATTCAACAAATAAATTTTTTGCTTAACAATTAACTAAATTATGATATAATTCCTAATTAACAATCATTACAAATTACGTTAACATGTTTCAAGGATTGCACATATGTTATTCTAAGAAAGTACATGTTCTCTTTTAGTTAAAAAACTTAACAGTTGTTTTCAATTTAATTTA
>Ga0208409_1001159_pt1 | contig 11092 bp, 9 predicted proteins | sample ETNtaG_29_FD_185784 | JGI IMG/M metagenome (GOLD analysis project Ga0208409, IMG submission 185784) | Marine microbial and viral communities from oxygen minimum zone, Eastern Pacific Ocean - ETNP201406SV201 (SPAdes) (version 2) | ecosystem: Environmental > Aquatic > Marine > Oceanic ...
TCCCGTTTCTAATGACACCAAAGCCTTTTGAAGAGATTCTTTGAAATTCCTTCCAATTGCCATTGCTTCTCCAACTGACTTCATGGAAGTACCTAATATGGCTTCTGCTTTTTGAAATTTTTCAAATGTGAATCTTGGTATTTTAGTAACAACATAATCAATTGTAGGTTCAAAGGAAGCTGGCGTTGATTTTGTTATATCATTTGTAAGTTCATCTAAAGTGTAACTAACAGCTAATTTAGTGGCAATTTTTGCTATTGGAAAACCTGTAGCTTTTGAGGCAAGAGCAGATGATCTTGATACTCTAGGATTCATTTCAATGATTACCATTCTTCCATCTTTTGGATTAATGGCAAATTGTACGTTGGAACCTCCTGTTTCTACTCCAATTTTTCTGAGACAAGCAATCGATGCATTTCTCATAATTTGGTATTCTTTATCTGTGAGTGTTAGAGCTGGGGCCACTGTTATAGAGTCTCCTGTATGTGTTCCCATAGGATCAACATTTTCGATTGAACAAATAATAATACAATTGTCATTTTTATCCCTGACCACTTCCATTTCAAATTCTTTCCAACCTTCTAAACACTCTTCTATCAAAACTTGGTTTTCCGGAGATTCAGCTAATCCATTATTTACTTTTTCATAATATTCTTTTTTTTTGTAGGCTATGCCACCTCCCGATCCTCCTAATGTAAATGCTGGTCTTATGATTACTGGTAGACCAATTTTTTTTAATGCTTTTTTGGCTTTTTTTATAGAAGTGACAATTTCTGATTTTGGTAAATCAATATTAATTTCTTTCATACATTTTCTGAATTTTTTTCTGTTCTCAGCATTTGAAATTGCCTTGGAATTTGCTCCAATCAATTCAACTTTGTATTTTCTAAGCAGCCCTTTTTTTTCTAACTGCATGGTCATATTTAAAGCTGTTTGACCTCCCATTGTTGGTAATATTGCACAAGGTTTTTCCTTCTTAATTATGCTTTCTAAAATTTGCGTAGTTATGGGTTCAATATAAGTTTTGTCAGCTATTTCAGGATCTGTCATAATAGTTGCAGGATTTGAATTAATTAATATTACTTTATACCCTTCTTCTTTAAGGGCCTTGCAAGCTTGAGTACCCGAATAATCAAATTCACACGCTTGTCCTATAATAATTGGTCCAGCTCCTATTACTAATATTTTTCTAAGATCTTTTCTTCTTGGCATATTTTTTTTCTTTTAAAATACAATTAATAAATTTACTAAATAAATATTTACTGTCTTGTGGGCCAGGGCTAGCTTCTGGATGATATTGGACAGAAAAAATAGGTTTATTTTTTAATTCAATTCCCTCTATAGATTTATCAAATAAAGATAAATGAGTAATATTTATGTTGTCAGGAATGCTATTTTTTTCAACTTTAAATCCGTGATTTTGGCTAGTAATTTCAACTTTTTTAGTTTTTAGATTTTTTACTGGATGGTTAGCACCTCGGTGCCCTAAATACATTTTTGAAGTTTTAGCTCCCAAAGCTAGAGATAAAATTTGATGACCGAGACATATGCCAAATATTGGTATTTTACTTTTTATAAGCTGCTTTATTATAGGTATAGCATATTTACCTGTTGCAGCAGGATCGCCTGGTCCGTTTGATAAAAAAATTCCATCAGGTTTTTCATATAAAATTTTTTGGCTTGAGGTTTCAGCGGGCACAATTATTACTTCACAATCTAAATCAGAAAAACATCTTAAAATATTTTTTTTAATTCCATAATCAATTGCAACAATCTTGTATTTTTTTTTTTTATTTTTTAAATAACCATTTTTTTTGTCCCAAGTTTTGAGTGAATTCCATTTATAAGGCTTATCACACGATACTTCAGAAGCTAAATCTAAACCTAATAATCCCGACCAATCTTCAGTTATTTTTTTTATTTTTTTAATATTATGTTTTGTATTACTTGAAAATTCTAAACTTCCTTTTGGAGCTCCGTTATCTCGAATGTAATTAGTTAATTTTCTAGTATCTATTCCTGCAATTCCAACTATTTTATTTTTTTTAAGCCAGAGATCTAAATTTTTAATGGAACGGTAGTTTGATGGCGATGTGATATCGGTATTAAATATTACTCCCTTGGCCCATATTTTATCCGATTCATTGTCTTCATTATTTGTTCCAACATTACCTATGTGAGGAAATGTAAAATTTATAATTTGGCCAGCGTAAGATGGATCCGTAATTATTTCTTGATAACCTGTCATTGAAGTATTGAAGCACACCTCACCTGTTGCAATTCCTTTATAACCAAATCCATATCCATGGAAAAAGGTGCCATCTTCTAAAACTAAAACGCCCGTGGGATTAATCTTTTTGAGACTATCTTGCGATGTATGATTTAAATTTGTTTTTACTACCAAATACAACTCATGAGTTAAAGGGTTTTACTATAAAACATGATTTTGCACAACATATGAAAAAGGTTTTATCTCGTCAAGATGGAATTTTTTTCTTTTGAAGAAATTTGATGGGTAAAGTAAATTAATATTTTTATAATTCATGTCATTACGAAAAAAAATAAACGAACAGTTTAATTTCGCCTTAAAAAGCAAGAACAAAGCTTTAGTTTCTGCTTTACGTCTAGTTTTAGCGGCTATTAAAGAAAGAGATATTGCTAATAGAACAAGCGAAAAAAAGGAACCTGTTAAAGATATAGAAATTATTAAAGTTTTGCGAAGAATGAAGAAACAGAGACAAGAATCTGCTGATTTATATAAAAAAGGTGAAAGGCAGGAATTGTTAGAAGCTGAGGAATCAGAAATTAAAATAATTGATACATTTTTGCCAAAACAACTTAATGAAGAAGAAACAAAAAAAATTTGTAAAGAAGCAATAGAATCATTAGGAGCTTCAAGCAATAAAGATATGGGAAGAATTATGGGATCGTTAAAACAAAAATATTCCGATTCAATTGATTTTTCAAAAGTGAATACAATAGTCAAAGGTTTGTTAAGTTAATGAAATATCCCAAAGAATATCTTGATGAAATTAAACTAAGATTAAAGGTGTCTCAGGTTGTTGGAAAATCAGTAAAATTAAAAAAGCGAGGCAAAGAATTTTTAGGTCTGTCACCTTTTTCAAATGAAAAAACACCCTCATTTACTGTTAATGATGAAAAAGGTTTTTACCACTGTTTTAGTTCAGCAGAACACGGGAATATTTTTGATTTTTTAATGAAAACAAAGAATTATAAATTTGGGGAAGCTGTAAGAACACTTGCGTCCGATGCTGGAATGGAACCATATAGATTCACTAAACAGGATGAAGAAAGACAAAATAGATGGAAGATTTATAGTACAATTTTAGAAAAATACGCAAATTTTTGTCATAAAGAGTTAGTTTCGGAAAAATATCCTGAGGTTATTGAGTATTTGAATGAAAGAAAAGTGACAAAGAAAGAAATTATTTTTTTTAAAATTGGTTACTCTTCAAGCAAAAAAAATTTTTATGAGCAATTAAAAAATGAATTTGACGAAAAACAAATTAGTTCCTCTGGCATTTATTATTTTGATGAAAATAAAAAAAAATATGTGGATAGGTTCAAAAATAGAATTATTTTTCCAATTAAGAGTTTGAATGGTTCTGTTTTTGCTTTAGGAGGAAGAACTCTTTCAAAAACAGCCTTTGCAAAATATATTAACTCTCCAGAGACAGAGTTTTATAAAAAAGGAAATAATTTATATAATATTAATGCAGCTAAGATATCTAGAGGTAAAAGCGAAGAAGTTTTTATAGTTGAAGGTTATATGGATGTAGTAAATTTACATAAATTTGGTATTCAAAATGTTGTTGCTAATTTAGGAACTGCTATGACAGAAAAACAACTAGATTTAATATGGAAGTTTTTTAAGAATCCAATTATCTGTCTAGATGGAGATAATAGCGGCAAAAAAGCTGCAATAAGAGTAGCAGAAAGATTATTTCCATTAATAAAAGCAGATTTTAATATTTATTTTTTAACATTACCTGAAAATTTAGATCCAGATGCTTATATAAATCAAAAAGGAAAAGAATCTTTTATAAAATTTACTGAAAACAAAACGGAAATCCAAAATTTTATTTGGGATTCGTATTATCGAGAAGTAGATCGAAACAATCCCCATTCTCTTACATTGTTTGAGAAAAAAATTAAAGCTCTTTGTAGTGGTTTAAAAGACAAGACATTAGCAAAATATTTTCTTGATAATTTTATAAGAAAAATTGGTGAACTTACTCTTAATATAAATTTTAAAAAAGATAACTTTTCAAAATTTAAAAAAATGCTTAATCCTCTCCAACTGACCAAAGATTCATATAATCAAAGAAACAAATTTGAAGAAATAGATTTAAAAGAATTTTCTGTTTTATTCTTGGTTATTAATAATTTAGATATTTTTAGGAAAAATATAGAATTAATTTCGGAAACAACATTTTCGAACGACACAATGAATGATTTTAAACAGAAATTGATAGATTATTTATTATCTAAAAAATTTTTTGATAGAAAAAAATTAAATCCAGAAGATTTTGATACAAAATTTAAAGAAACAATGAATCTCATAATTAGTAATGCCCCAGTTAAAATAATTCATAGAAATAAAAATGAGTCAGAAATTATTTTAATGTTTAATGAAATAACAAGTGAAATCAAAAAAATTGAACTTCGCAAGAAAATTCAATCTTTAGAGGATAAAGTTTCCTTAAATCTTGATGAAAGCCTTTATTCAGAGCTTTTATCACTTAGAAATCAGTTAAAAGGAGGATAAATAAACTCTAGATTTTATTTATTTAATTACTATATAAGAGTCTTCTATTTTATTATCAAAGGCGGAAACACAGTGGAAAAATTAATTACGAAATCATTTAAAAGATTATTAGACAAAGGGAATCATCGAGGTTTTATTACCTATGAGGAATTAGGAAAGTCACTTGGTAAAAGACATTTTAGCCAAGACAATGTCGAAAAAGCTTTTATGTATATTTTTGACGATAAGATTTGTCTTGTTGAAAAAAAATCTGATTATCGTTTAAGCAAAAAGAAGGAATCAACATCTTTAGGTGAAAAAAGCAAAAGTGAAGACAAAAGTGACGATCCTATAAGAATGTATTTGAGAGAGATGGGTGGAGTAGAACTACTTTCTCGTGAAGGTGAAATTGCGATAGCAAAAAGAATAGAAGTTGGAAAAGGTGTTATGATAGATGGGCTTTTTCAAAGCCCAATAACAGCTAAAAAAGTTTTTGAATGGAAAGAAAAATTAGAGAAAGGCGAACTACTAATTAGAGAAATTATTGATATAGATTCCTCATACATCGAATCAGAAGATGCGAGTCAAATTTTAAAAAAATCCAAGCAAAAAGAAAAAGTAGCTGTACGTGAAAAATCGGACAAATCTAAAAAAAATGTTTTAGAGATAAAAGATGATAAAGAATCAGAGAAGGTTAAAAATCATGAACATGATATAGAAGATGAATTTAATCCCTCTCTGGCAGCAATGGAAGAAGAAATTAAACCAAAAATAATCTTAATCTTTAACAATCTTTGCAAAAATTATAGCAAACTAATTAATTTACAAAATGAAAAATTAAATTGTTCTTTAAGTGCCAAAGAATTGTCATACGGAAAAGAAAAAAATTATAAAAAAATACAAAACCATATAATTGAAAGAGTAAAAACTCTTCAGCTTAATGCATCAATATTGGAAGATTTGGTTGTATCACATTATGAAGAAAATAAAAAAATAATTTCCTTAGAAGGCATTTTAATGCGATCAGCAATGGAAAATAATATTTCTAGAAATGAATTTCTTAAATACTACGTGGGAAATGAAATTAATCCAAATTTTGAGTCTTTTTTAAATGATAATGCTACCTGGAGAAATTTTTTTAAGAAAAAAAAGAAAGAATTTTCTGAAATAAAGGCGCGATTAATTGAGTTTAGCAAAAGAATTGGACTACCAATTCATGAATTCAAAAAATTAGTACATAAAATTCAAAAGGGAGAAAAAGAGTCAAGAATTGCAAAAAAAGAAATGGTAGAAGCTAATTTACGACTTGTAATATCTATTGCCAAAAAATATACAAACCGAGGTTTGCAATTTTTAGATTTAATTCAAGAAGGAAATATTGGTTTAATGAAAGCTGTTGATAAATTTGAATATCAAAGAGGATATAAATTTTCTACTTATGCAACCTGGTGGATTAGGCAAGCTATTACAAGATCGATAGCTGACCAAGCTCGAACAATTAGAATACCAGTACACATGATTGAGACAATTAACAAAATAGTTAGGACATCTAGACAAATTTTAAGTGAACGTGGAAGAGAACCTACACCCGAAGAGCTTGCTAAAAAATTAGCTATGTCTTTAGATAGAGTAAGAAAAGTTTTAAAAATTTCTAAAGAGCCTGTATCTTTAGAAACACCCGTTGGCGATGAAGAAGATAGTAGCCTTGGAGATTTTATTGAAGATCAAAATGCACTGCAACCTCTCGATGCTTCAATCAGATCAAATTTGGGAGAGTCTACAACTAGAATTTTAGCAACTCTTACACCAAGGGAAGAAAGAGTTCTTAGGATGCGTTTTGGTATTGGAATGAATACAGATCATACTTTAGAGGAAGTTGGTTTGCAATTTTCTGTTACCAGAGAACGAATAAGGCAAATAGAAGCGAAAGCTCTAAGAAAACTTAAACATCCAAGCAGATCCAAACATTTAAAAAGCTTTTTAGAAAAATAAAATTTTAATCTTTAATGATTAAATTATTTTGGAATACTCACAATCTCAAAAAAACTATTACAGACGATAAAAATGTTAAAAAAAAGGAAGCTATTGAGTTTAAATGGGGCATGTATCACAAAAAACATTCAGATTTTTGGATTTATGAAATATTAAAAAAAATAAAATATGATGTAATTGATAGTGAAAAAAGTTTAGAAAAAGAAGATATCTTAATTATTGTAGATTCAAATCCAGAAAAAAAAATTGAAATTTATAATGAACTTAAACTAGTTTGTTCAAAAATATTTTTATTTCATTTAGGGGACGAATCAGGAGCTTATGATTTATCTAAAGTTTATAAAAATTGTGATTATGTATGGAGGACTTTTTGCTCAAATAAGTACTTTAAAAATAATCAAGTTAGATGCATACCTATCGGATACAAATCTGGACTTGTAAACAAACAAGAAAATAAAAGAAAATATAAGTGGGCTTTTACTGGGACTCTTCATAAATCTAGTAGACATGATCTACTATTTCAGTTGTCCGATTTAAAACCATTCTTTTGTCACAAAACGGATAAATTTGATGAAAAAATCATTTCGGTTAATGAAATGAGCGAAGCACTTTCATCGACAGAATTTATGCCATGTCCAAATGGTTTTTTTCATCCAGAAACATACAGATTATACGAAGCTTTACAATGTGGATGTATTCCAATTGTTGAAGACGCGTATAAATATTATGACCGTTTATTTCCTAGCAATCCTTTTATAAAAGTTGGCAAATGGTCAGAAGCCAAAGTCATAATGAAAAACTGGGGAGAAAGGCAGGTTAAAAAAAAACAAGAGGAATGTAATAGTTGGTGGAGCAATTATAAAATTGATCTTCAGGAAATGATAAAAAACAGAATTATCCAATGAACGAAAACAATCTAAATACAATTGAAAAATTAATTAACGATAAAAAAATTGAACAGGCTCAAATTGAGTTATCAAAATTAGGTGAAAAATTTTTAAAAAATTCTGAGTATCTTTATTTAAGAGGCAAAATTTTCTATATAAAAAAGTTGTATTATCTTGCTCTAGATACTTTGCTAATTGCTTTAGAGTTTGAAGAAAAAGATAAAATTTATAATTTAATTGCAAAAATTTATAATATTTTAGGAAACAAGGAACTGAGTAAAAAACTTTTAGACTTAAATTTAAGATTGAAAGCTGCAAACTCTCTTAAAGATGAACTTTCTGGCATTTATAGAAAAAATCAATCCTAAAGCAGCTTGAAACTACCTGCAAACTCAAGTAAAACCGCTGATAATAAGAGTTAATGAAAAAAGAAGATTTAACCATAACAGAAACTTTTGCCTTAGCTTTACAACATCATCAAAAAAGTAACTTTCAAGCTGCCGAACAACTTTATAAACAAATATTAGAGATAGAACCTGATCACATTGAAACAAATTTCCGTTTGGGGTCGTTGTTGGTTCAGACTAGAAATTTTGATACGGCACAACAATTGCTTAATAAAGTAATCCAAATTGATCCTAATCACGCAAAGGCAAACAATAATCTTGGAATAGCATTTCAAAAAATGAAAAAAAACCAAGAAGCAATAAATTGTTATGAAAAAGCAATCCAAATTAATCCCAATTTAGCTGATGCATACTGTAATCTAGCACTTTTGTATATGAATACTAGTAGAGATGAAAAAGCTCTGCAGTATTGTGATGAAGTATTAAATTTAGTTCCCGACATGCTTAAAGCTATAAATCTTAAATCGGAAATACTAAAAAAAAACATCCCTCCTTGGCATGTATCAATGATTAATGATGACGATAGAAATAATTTTTATCTTTCTGCTTTGAAAACAGTGATAAATACTAATTCTAATGTCTTTGAAATCGGAACAGGTTCTGCTTTATTGTCAATTATGGCTGCCAATTTAGGAGCCAAAGAGATTAATACCTGTGAAACAAATTCAATAATGGCAAATACAGCAACGAAAATTATAGCTGATAATAATTTAAGCAAAAAAATAAATGTTATTCAAAAAAAATCAAATGACATAATAGTCGGGAAAGATATAAACAAACCTGCTGATGTTTTAGTATCTGAAATATTTTCAAGCAATCTTTTAAGTGAAGATGTGCTTCCAAGTCTAGAGGATGCTAAGAAGAGATTAATCCTAAAAGATGCAAAAATAATTCCTGAGTATGGAAGTATCATGATCTCACTTTTTGGAGGTGATGATATTGGAAAAAATATTTATACCGAAAAATTTGAAAACATAAAACTCAAAAAGTTCAATTCTATTATAGCGAAAAAACATATTTTACATAGGCAGGACTTAAAAATAGATTTAATGAGCAATGCGTTTGAAGCTTTCCGTTTTGATTTCGTTAATAAGGACAATTTCCCTCCCGAAAATAAAAAAATTGAAATTGCAGCTATTAAAAAAGGTAGATCATATGGAATAATCCAGTGGATTAAACTGGAAATGGGCAATGGTTTAAAACACGAAAATCATCCTACGAATTTGACAAAAGCTTCAGGTTGGCAAAAAGTTTTATACGTATTTGATGATCCAATAGAGTTGTCTATTGGACAAAAGGTAGTTATTACTGCAAAACATGAAAGAAATATTGTTTGGTTTTTTTTAGAGAAAATTTAGTTTAGAATTAAATACATGCTTATAAGAACTATAAACATTAAAATAATTGATCCCCCCGTATAATATTTTTGATATCTTAGTGCTTTCGTTTTAGTCTCGGGAGATTTTTTTAGTTCCTCTGTATAATATTCTCTAACAGGCAATTCATTTTTATCATATCTCATATTAAAATATCGGAAAAATAAGTGCGGCAATAAAAAAGGCGGCCACCAAAATTTGAGCAAAATAAACTAGTACTTTTGCATAACACTCTGCATATTGTGTTTGAGTTAATGATCTCTTTCGTTTCATATTTCTATAATATTCAATTTTTGCTGTAAGGTATAGGAAGTACTAACATTAAAAATGACGAAGAGAACGGGACCCAAACCCACGATACTTTTAACTCTATGAAAAACGAAAAAAAACCCACCCGAACAGAACAACAAAGAGCGCTTCAATTCGTGCGGTCCACGCTCTATGGTGGTCTAAACGCTAACCTTACGTACTTGTGCAATCTGCGTTGAATCGCCATTGCAATAGGTATAATAAGATTTATTCAAGTTGCATTCAATGAAAATCTATTAATAGAATATTTTGTCTTACTTTTAGCTAAATATAGTTAATCTTTTTTTTAAATTTTTTTGATCCAAATCAATTATTATTTCTTTTTTTTCACTTTCTATAAGTTTTTTCGTGTTCTCTTTTCCAGCAATCTTTTAAACCAATATGTTGAACATTATGAAAAAGAGGGGGAATTATATATTTTTTCAAATTACCGCAGAAAAAAATTTAAGTTTATTTTATTCAATTTATATTTTAAATTTTGTTATAGTAACCCATAACTTATTAGTAGAAGGGAGCGTATGCTATCTTGTGGCTAAACATGACATAGAAATAAGACGCTATCTAGCTTGGAGGAAGAAAGTTAGGGGAAAAACGATCCCAGTTAGACTGCACGAAGTAATCTATGTGGGATTGACCATGCTTTGGTCTAAAATGGGCAAGCCACCTCTTAACAGAGCTATTCATGAGTATACTGTTCGCAAACAATATAAGGAAGAATTAATGTCGGGAGACCTGTTTCAAAAATTAATCTCTGAGATTAAAGAAACTCCCTGCGAGGATAAAACAGGATATTATCTTGCAAATTCAAGAGAAACATTAAGTCAAAAAGACCTGGTACAGCTTGGTAAAGAAAAAGAATCGATTGTTCAAGAACTGGCGACAAATAACAAGATTGAACGGTATCGCGCAGTTTTCAAGTTTTGTGAGCTTTATCAATCGTGGGCCTTAGCAAAAAAATCAATACAGGCTGAAGATATTACAAGGGAAGGAAACTTTGAAATTTACCCAGAATTACCTTTGAAAATTGTTCATTAATTTTATTTCTGCTATAAGTATGTTTCAAAGATAAGAACAAATTCACAGTGAAAATATAAGGAATTCAAAAACTTTTTTAAGTTTGATTTCTTAAAAAAAATTTTTTTACTGTACCATTCCCGTACTATTAAATAACTTAACATACGGGTCACAAGTCTTAACATTACAAATCGTGGATTGAATTTCAAAACTTGAATCAATCCTAAAACCATTGTAAAACCTTACTAATAAATAAGGGCCTGTAGCTCAGCTGGTTAGAGCAGTACACTCATAATTTCCCGTTCTACTTTCTAAACAACTTTCACTTCAAAAGACTAA
>Ga0208409_1001160_pt1 | contig 11083 bp, 8 predicted proteins | sample ETNtaG_29_FD_185784 | JGI IMG/M metagenome (GOLD analysis project Ga0208409, IMG submission 185784) | Marine microbial and viral communities from oxygen minimum zone, Eastern Pacific Ocean - ETNP201406SV201 (SPAdes) (version 2) | ecosystem: Environmental > Aquatic > Marine > Oceanic ...
AGCGTCCTATGCACAGGATGTATGAGCAGTGGCATCCACTTGGTCCCGTGGGCGTAATCACTGCCTTCAATTTCCCCGTGGCCGTCTGGTCGTGGAATGCACTCATTGCAGCAGTCTGTGGAGATACCACTATTTGGAAGCCGTCATCCAGCACGCCTCTCTGCGGAATTGCTGTGCAAAATATCTGCAACGATGTCCTGGCAGATTCCGGTCATCCGCCAATATTCAGTCTTATAATAGGTAGCGGCAGGACGGTGGGTGACAGGATGGTACGCGACGGCAGAGTTCCGCTTATCTCCTTTACCGGCTCTACACCTATGGGAAAGAGCATAGGAGGTATAGTAGGCGAACGGTTGGGGAGTACCATACTAGAGTTGGGAGGAAATAACGCCATTATAGTAGATGAGGATGCTGATCTTTCCCTCGCTATTCCTGCGATACTCTTCGGAGCTGTAGGGACAGCTGGGCAGAGATGCACATCCACCCGTCGAGTATTTGTACAGAAGAACGCTTTCAACAAAGTCGCTGATGCACTTAAATCAGCATACGAACAGGTTTCCATTGGAGATCCACTGGAAGAAGGTACTCTCATGGGACCGTTAGTAAATCAAGGAGCGGTGGACGACTACTCGGCTGCCCTCGATAGAATCCGAGAGCATGGAGGCGAAATAATTTTCGGCTCTAATGCTAAGGATGGTCCAGGTTATTTCGTAGAACCGACCATAGTAAAAGCCGAGAATTCCTGGGAAATAGTGCAGGAAGAGACGTTTGCACCAATTCTTTATCTTATCGAGTATGACGATATTGAAGATGCAATTGAAAAGCATAATGCTGTTCCACAGGGACTTTCCAGCTCCATGTTCACCAACAATCTTATTAGTGCAGAAACATTCTTGTCTCCAGCAGGGAGCGACTGCGGTATAGCCAACATAAACATCGGTACATCTGGAGCGGAAATCGGCGGAGCTTTCGGAGGTGAGAAGGAGACAGGCGGTGGTCGAGAATCGGGTTCAGACGCCTGGAAAGCCTACATGCGTCGGCAGACAAATACTATCAACTGGAGCGGCAGGATGGAGTTGGCTCAAGGAATCTCTTTTGGTGATTTCAGCGAATAGGAGTAGAAAATGTCAACAGTTCACCCAAACAGCGTAAGAGAAGTTTTAAGTCGTCATATCCTGGCAGATGGATTTGAGCCGGTTGTTGATCTGGAAAAAAGCCACGGCTCATGGCTGGTTGATGGGAGGGACGATAGAGAATATCTAGATCTATTTTCCATGTTTGCTTCCATGCCTATTGGATACAATCATCCTCGTATACTTGAGGCAAAAGATCGTTTTGCCGCAGTAGCATCTAATAAGCCTACTAACTCAGATGTCTATTCGAGTCAGCTGGCGGAATTCGTAGATACATTTTTTGATATCGCCATTCCTGATCATTTTGCCTACGCTTTCTTCATTGAAGGCGGAGCTCTCGGTGTAGAAAATGCTCTCAAAGCTGCGTTTGATTGGAAGATAAAGAAAAATGGTGTGGATCGAGGTTTAGGAACACAAGTAATTCATTTCAAGCAATGTTTCCACGGCCGTACCGGGTATACTCTATCATTAACGAATACCTCTGATCCTAGAAAAACGGAACATTTTCCTACCTTCGATTGGCCTAGGATTGTAAATCCGAAAGTAACTTTTCCGCTCAATGATGAGAATTTAACCGCTGTAATGAAAGTTGAAGAGGAGGCGATCAGTCAAATCAAATCTGTCATTAATGCTAATGGAGAAGACATCGCATCTATGATTATCGAACCGATTCAGGGTGAGGGTGGAGATAATTTCTTTCGAAAGGAATTCCTTCAATCACTTAGAGTTATATGCGATGAGAGCGATATTATGCTAATCTTTGATGAAGTCCAATCTGGCTTAGGACTTACAGGAAAGATGTGGGCGTGGGAGCATTATGATGTAGTACCCGATCTCATGAGCTTCGGGAAAAAGACACAGGTTTGCGGATGTGTTTCCAACCGTCGCATTGACGAAGTCACCGATAATGTATTTAAAGAATCAAGTAGAATAAATTCTACCTGGGGAGGAAACCTGACAGATATGGTCCGCAGCACTATCTATTTGGAGATAATTAAAGAAGAGCATCTACTGGAAGCTGCTGCCGAAAATGGAAAATATCTTCTAACGCAGCTTAAGGAACTTCAGGAAGAGTTTCCTAAGCAGGTGATCAATCCTCGAGGATTAGGTCTCATGTGTGCTTTCGATTTACCTACCGAAGATCAGCGTGATGAACTTTCCGGAAATATTCTTGAAAACGGTGCATTTATACTCGGTTCTGGAGTTAAGGCAATTCGTTTCAGACCTCCACTAAACATATCTCGTGATGAACTTGATACAGGTATGGAGATTATTCGTACCTCAATGAAGCAGTTGTATTGAAGTATAGAACAAATTACCCAACATTTCTTCAATACTTTTTTGTGCCATTTCCGCAGGACCCTGTGGGGTATCTTCGTGGCTATATTTCAGGTTATATCCCCTCAAAAAATGCCTGAAAATCTTTATCAAGGAACATTAACTTAAATGCAGAAGTACATTCAATTAATTGGTTCTGAAAATTATTAAAAGAAATAAAATAGAATTGATCTACAAATGTCCATGAACGGTTTCTTCATATCATTTGAAGGGATTGACGGTTGCGGAAAATCGACTCAAGCCGATTTGCTTAAAAGCCATTTAGAATCTAAAGGAGAAACTGTTGTTCTCATCCGTGAGCCGGGAGGAAGTATAATTTCTGAGCAAATTCGAGAAATTTTGCTTAATCCGGCAAACGACACAATGGACGCTTCAACAGAGGCGATCCTTCTTGCCGCAAGCAGATCGCAATTGACGAGAGAGGTTATCATTCCGGCCTTAGAAAACGGACATGTAGTAATTTGTGATAGATATGCAGATTCCACTTTAGCGTATCAAGGATACGGTCGTGGGATCAAATTGGAATGGCTTAAGAAGTTAAATGCATTTGCTACAGCGGGAGTTGAGCCGGATATAACACTTTTAGTTGATCTAACTGTTGATGAGGCTCTTCGCAGAATGGAGAGTAAAAGTTTCGATCGTATAGAAATGGAAGGTGTTGAATTTTTGGAGAGAGTGCGGAGTGGATATCTAGAAATGGCCGAGAGTTATTGTGAGAGATATTTCATGTTAAATGGTATTCATACCATTGAAGAAATGAGTAAAATGATAATTAATAAGGTTGAGGAGATAAAAAGTGAAATTAATTAAAATAATTTTAGTTCCTTTAATGATAGTCGTATTTGTTTTGCCGGTTCAAGGATTTCCGGCAAACGATTATCAGGATATATCTGACAATGGCAAAATGATTTTTGAGGTATATAAGAAAGTAATGACCCATTACGCCGATCAGGTTGATGCAAAAAAATTAGCAGAGGCAGGAATAGAAGGGATGCTCTCCAAGCTGGATCCTTACACTGTTTTTCTTCAGCCGGAAGATCGCCAGGGTTTGGATATGCTGACTAAAGGTAAATATGGTGGTGTGGGTATTCAGCTAGGATTACGGGATGATTCTCTCACAGTGATTGCTCCCATGGAAGGAGGGCCTGCAATTCGGAGTGGAATTCTCTCCGGCGACAGGATTATAGGAATTGATGGAAATTCTACATCTGAAATGAATTTGGACGAAGCCGCCAAAAGTATTCGAGGCAAGAAGGGTACTATTGTAGTGTTAACTATTTCTCGATATGGAGAAATAGAACCCCTTGATTTTGAATTGGAACGAGCCAACATCACCGTTGAAGACATTACGTATGCGGACTTTATTGGTGAAGATATTGCATACATCCGTCTGACTCGATTTTCAAGGAACTCATCTTCAGAAATGAAGAAATCTTTGCAAAATCTCTCAGATCAAGGGATGGAGAAACTAATCATAGACCTGAGGGGAAATCCGGGAGGACTCCTTGATGCAGCTATTGACATTCTTGAGCTGCTTATTCCGGCAGGACATGATCTTCTATCTACAAGAGGTAGATACAATGAGGCGAATCGAAAATTTAATTCAGGTAGACCTCCCATTATATCTGAGGATATTTCTTTAGTCATTTTGATTGATGGAGGAAGTGCCTCTGCCAGTGAGATAATTTCCGGAGCTGTTCAGGATCTTGATAGAGGAATTATAATTGGGAGTCCTTCTTTCGGTAAAGGATTGGTTCAGTCACTTTTTCCTATTGATAAAGAAAATTCAATAAAAATGACTACAGCAAAATATTACATACCTTCCGGTCGTTTCATTCAAAAACCAGGGTATTTAGAAGAGGAGATTGATATTGGTCCTGAGCATGACAGTACAAAAGTGTTTAACACTGTAGGAGGGCGAGAAGTTACAGAATTAGGTGGAATCACTCCGGATATCGAAGTAGAAATATCAACAACACCTGTCCTTGCACGGGAATGTTGGCGTCGTGGACTTTTCTATAAATATGCTTCTTTGTATATGCAGAATCACGAACTCACTTTACCGGTTGTAGTTGACGATGAAATCCTGGAAGATTTTCGGGGTTTCCTGAGCAGCAAAGAGTTAACGTTGAATCTTGAAGGAGAAAAACAATTTCACACACTCCTTACCTCAATAGACAGCACCGCTGCAGCTGCTCCAATAATGAAATCGTCACTTGAAACTATTGAGCTGTATTACGATGATCTGAAAGCTGAGCGGTTCGATATTGAGCGGGATGATCTAATCCTTGGATTGGAAAGAGAATTCTCGTTTCAATTAGGTGGTACCGAAGCCAGAATTGCATCCTCATTTGATGATGATCGTGTTATCTTAAAAGCTATTGATGTTTTGTCGGATAAAGTGACGTATGATAATCTATTGGCTCCATCAGAATTTTGATGGTAAAGCTTAACCTCTCTATAAGTTGACTTTCCGACGAGATAACTATAAATTCACGCGCTATTTTCATACAGTACAAATGAGCTATGATCAGGGCGATTAGCTCAGTTGGTTAGAGCGCATGCTTGACGTGCATGAGGTCAGAGGTTCGACTCCTCTATCGCCCACCAGACGAAATGAGTATTACATCGTACATATATGGCAAAAATAAAAGTATCCATACACGGACACGAAAAGCGGTCGTATCCCACATCGACATCCGCATCTGATATCCTCAAAGACATAGCTCCTCAACTTTTCAATGAAGCCGTTGCTGTTAAAGTAAATGGCGAATTGAGGGATAGGGAGACACCTTTGGTGGCTGATGCTGAAGTCGAAGCTGTTACAGCTGCATCTCATGATGGTCACGATGTGCTGCTGCACAGTACATCTCACTTGATGGCTCAGGCAGTTAAGCAGCTTTTTCCAAAAGTCAAAGTGACTATCGGTCCGACCATAGAAAATAGATTCTACTATGATTTTGATGTAGATGAACCATTTACCGATGAAGACCTAACAAAAATAGAAGATAGGATGAAAGAAATTGCTTCTGAAGGGTTGTCTATACACCGTCAGGAACTTTCTCGAAACGATGCAATGGCACTTTTTAAGAAAGTAGGTGAAAGCTATAAAGTTGAGATTTTAGAAGATTTGTCTGATGACGACACCATTTCAGCTTACTCACAAGGAGATTTTACAGATCTATGCAGAGGACCTCATGTTCCATCGACTGATTTCATCAAGCATTTTAAACTACTCAACAGTGCAGGTGCGTATTGGCGAGGTGATGAAAACAATAAAATGCTCCAGAGAATCTATGGAACTGCTTTTGCAACAAGGAAACAGTTAAAGCAATACCTAAATCTTCTTGAAGAGGCGAAGAAGAGAGATCACAGAAAGCTTGGAAAAGAACTTGAACTATTTATGTACAACCCTTTATCCGCCGGAAGTCCTTTCTTTCTCCCAAAAGGGACTATTATTTATAATGAACTCGTTAGTTACATTCAAGAACTCTATCTTAAATATGGATATGAGGAAGTTATCTCTCCTCAAGTATTTGACAATGAACTATGGAGAAAGTCAGGTCATTGGGAGCACTTCAGAGAGTACATGTACAATTTTGAATTGGGAGGTAGAGATTTTGGTCTCAAGCCTATGAACTGTCCTGGACATACTTTAATCTATTCGTCTGATTTGCGTTCGTATAGAGACTTACCGCTTCGGATTGCAGATTTTGGTCGTTTACATCGTTATGAAAAAGCCGGTGTACTATCGGGACTTACACGAGTACGAAGCTTTTCCCAGGATGATGCGCATATTTTCTGTTCTCCTGAGCAGATTGGCACTGAAATCAATCATCTTATTAAAATGGTAGACGAAGTTTATGACGTTTTCGATTTTGGTGATAAAGAGATTACACTTAGCACTCGACCTGAGAAAGCAATGGGTGACGAAACACTTTGGAATCATGCCGAAACTATTCTTAAGGACACACTTGAAGCTAGTGTAACTGATTTTAACATTGAAGAGGGTGAGGGTGCTTTTTACGGCCCGAAGATTGATTTCAACGTGAAAGATGCATTGGGACGATTACATCAACTCGCAACAATTCAGCTTGATTTTACTCTGCCTGACCGTTTTGATCTTACTTATATCGATGAAGATGGAAAGGAAAAACGTCCAGTCATGATTCATCGAGCCATACTCGGTTCACTGGAGAGATTTTTTGGAGTTTATCTTGAACATTGTGCTGGAGAATTTCCACTTTGGCTCGCTCCCGTTCAGGCTTCCGTACTTTCAGTTTCTGAGAAAACAGCGGATTATGCAGAAAAAGTCGGCATGGAGTTAAAAAATGCAGGCATCCGCAATGAAGTAGATATTCGTGCTGATAAAATTGGTGCCAAGATCAGAAAAACTGAATTAAGTAAAATAAATGTAATGCTCATAGTTGGAGAGAAGGAAGCAGAAGCCGGGACTGTTTCGCTTCGACGAAGATTTTTAGGTGATTTAGGAAGCATAAAGCTGACAGACATTATCATCGATTTGAAAGAGGAAATAAACAAAAAAAGGAGATTAAAGAAATCACAAAAATAGAAAAGATCAGAGTAAACGGAAAAATACGTGCAGAGGAAGTTTTAGTAATTACGGATGAAGGAGTCCAATTAGGTGTTATGCCCACATTAAAGGCAATCGAAGAAGCAGAGAGTGCAGGATTAGATTTGGTGGAAGTTTCACCTAAAGCAAAGCCTCCTGTTTGTCGCCTGATGGACTATGGAAAGCTCAAATATGATCAGAAAAAGAAAGACCAGAGCAACAAGAAAAAACAGCATGTTATTAAAACAAAAGAAGTTAGATTCCGCCCTCGAATTAGTCAGAATGATTTCGATACAAAAATAAATCGGGCTAAGAAATTTCTAGAACAGGGATGTCATTTAAAAATAACTGTTATGTTTCGAGGTAGAGAGATGGCCCGTCAAGACTTAGGAGAAATATTGGTTAAGAGAATTTATGATGCATTGGAAGGTTCTGCTCAGGTTGAAAAACGAGCTGAAATGCAGGGTAATAGATTTTCTATTATGATGAAACCAGTTTAGAGGTATTAAGAAATGCCAAAAATGAAAACAAGACGAGGTGCCGCTAAAAGATTCAAACTCACCAGTAAAGGTAAGGTGAAAAAAAATCGAGCCACCAAAGCTCATTTATTAACCAAAATGAGTCCTCAAGCTAAACGTGGACTCCGTCACGGAAATCTCGTTAGTCCGGCTGATTCAGATAGAGTAAAGAAAATGTTGGGAGTGAAGTAAAATGCCTCGTGTAACATCCGCAGTTCCAAGAAAGAAAAAACATAAGAAAATCCTTAAACAGGCTAAAGGATATTTTAGCTCAAGTAGTCGTACATACAAAAGCGCAAAAGATGCTGTTGAGAGAGCGATGCTTTATAACTATAGGGATCGTCGTCAGCGTCGCCGGAACTTTAGACGACTTTGGATTACTAGAATAAATGCTGCAGCACGTATAAATGGAACCACTTATTCGCGATTAGTGTCTGGATTAAAAGAAAATAATATCAATCTAGACAGAAAAGTTTTGGCACATCTTGCTGTACATGAACCGGAGGCATTTAAGGTAGTAGTAGAGCACGCTGATAGATAAATCTAAATCTTACAGTTTTAATAAAGTGAATGTTAATGGAATCCGCTCGACAGATTGAGCGGATTTTTGTATATTTTGATAGCTATCATAACTATCAGGCGGTTCAATTTTCCACCAGCATTCTCAGATCATGACACTCCAAGATAAAATAAATAATATAAAATCCCAGTTCGCCGATGCTGTAAAAAGACTGTCTTTAACTAAAAAAGAAGTTTCTGATATTAAGAATCAATTCCTCGGAAGAAAAGGGTCAGTGGCTGAACTTTTTAATGAAATGAAGAATCTTCCTCCTGAAGATCGCTCCCATGCAGGAAAAGAATTAAATATATTGAAGAGCGAGCTTTCAACCGAAATAGACAATCTGCTTCATTCTACTGCAGATGACTCAACCTCATCCCCTGAATCAAGCATCGATCCAACACTTCCTGGTGACTTTATCCCAGTAGGATCAATTCATCCAATCGAAAAAACTATTCAGGAGATCAAGAACATCTTTGGAGCAATTGGTTTTAATTCTGTGTATGGTCCGGAAATAGATGATGATTATCACAATTTCGAAGCTCTTAATATTCCTCATCACCACCCTGCCCGTGATATGCAGGACACTTTTTATGTAGCTGATGATGTTGTTCTCCGTACCCATACATCAAATACTCAAATCCACGTTATGGAAGAACAACAACCCCCATTACGTGTCATTGTCCCCGGTCGTGTATATCGTAATGAAGCCATCAGCGTAAGAAGTTATTGTCTGTTCCACCAAATTGAAGGGCTATATGTCTCAAAAAATGTCACATTTGCTGAGATGAAAGGAACTCTTGAATATTTTGTGAAATCATTTTTCGGCCAAAATGTTAAAACGAGATTTCGACCGAGTTATTTTCCTTTTACAGAGCCAAGTGCGGAGGTTGACGTATCATGTATATTTTGTAAGGGGAGTGGTTGCAAAACGTGCAAACAGACTGGATGGTTAGAAATCTTAGGTTGCGGTATGGTGGACCCTGATGTTTTCTTGAAAGTTGGGTACGATCCCGAAAAGTGGAGCGGATATGCGTTTGGATTGGGGATTGAGAGAATGACAATGCTAAAATATGGGATTGATGATATCCGTCTTTTCTTTAACGGTGATGTACGATTCCTGAGGCAGTTTAGATGATAATAAGCATTGAATGGCTCCGTTCATTAGTCGATTTTGACCTTAACAGTCAGGATCTTGCAGATTTATTAACAGCAGGCGGGACTGAGGCAGAGAGCGGTGGTGAAAGCATTCTTAAACTTGATCTGACACCCAATCGGCCTGACTGTATGTCTCATCTGGGAGTAGCTCGAGAAGTTTCAGTTCTCACCGGGAGCAAGCTTAAACGACCCGAAATCAATCTTTCTGAATCAGACACAAAAGTAGATGATTCATTTTCCATTGAAATTGCCAATGATAATGAGTGCCCACGATATGCAGCCCGTATCGTAAGAAATATAAAAGTCGGTCCGTCTCCCGATTGGATGTCTGATCGACTTGAAGCTGTAGGTATAAGAAGCATCAATAATGTGGTTGATGTGGCTAACTATGTATTAATGGAATTAGGTCATCCTCTCCACACATTCGATCTGAAATTACTTCAAGGAAACAAGATTGTAGTTAGATTGGCTAATGACGGTGAGAAAATAGTTACGCTTGACAATGAAGAGAGAACTATGAACAATCATCACCTTCTAATTTGTGATGGCGAAAAACCCGTTGCATTGGCGGGAATAATGGGATGTGCTAATTCAGAAGTGACTGAGTCTACCACAGACATTTTAATAGAAAGTGCTTTCTTTGACCCAATCACAATTCGGCGAGGTTCAAAATCGTTGGATCTGGCTACCGAAGCGTCAAAGCGATTTGAACGTGGAACAGACTTCGACGGTCTTATCACCGCATTGGACCGAACCGCTGAGCTTCTGTCTGAACTAGCAGGTGGTGATATAGATCGTGGTATTTTAGATGCCTATCCTAACAAAATATTGAATGATAAAATAACTCTTCAAGCGGATAAAGCTTCTGAATTAATAGGGTGTGAAATCGATGAGAAGTTTATTGAAAAGACTTTCGCAGCACTTGAAATATCATGTAAAAAGACAAAAAACGGATTTACAGCTTTACCGCCAACTTTCAGACCTGATTTGAAGCGTGATATAGATTTGATTGAAGAGTTGGCGAGAGTATACGGTTACGAGACTATTCCATCGGATTTTCAATATGATGGAAATTTAACAGGGATAAAAATTGACCCTTTGAAACATGTTGCAGAACTGAAGAGATTTCTAGCAGGGATTGGATTTAACGAAATTTCTAGCAACAGTCTAATAAACAGTAAAAGAGCGGCTCTTTTTGATGATAACATTTTAGAGGTTCAAAATCCGCTCAGCAATGAAATGTCTGTATTGCGGCCTTCTCTTTTACCAGGACTTCTTCGGTCGATAAAATATAATTTGAATCGAAGCGAACCGAATCTAGCACTGTTTGAGCACGGAATAGTATTTGCTGCCGACAAAAAAGCAGAACTTGGAAGGGTGGAATCAGAGCATTTAACCGGTATTGTATGTGGTCAACGAAATCCGCAAGGGTGGCGTTCCGGCGATGAACCTTATGATCTATTCTATTTAAAAGGAGTGATAGAAAGTTTAGCTGATTTCATCAATGTTACTCTTACTGATATTTCTGAAGCAAAAAATTCTTTATTGTTCAACAGTGAGCAAATCGCATCAGTTGGTGATAACGTCATGGCTCAGATAGGAGCAATTCGCAGTGATCAACTGAATGAATATGATATTGATATCCCTCTGTTTGGATTTTCAATAAATCTCGATTTCATTACTACCATGATGGCAGAGACGTCCAGATACCAACCTGTTCCTCAATTTCCAGCTATTGTTCGTGATTTTACATTCTCGGTGGCGAATGATATTCAAGCTGGAGAGATAGAGAAACTAATTAAGC